>Ga0208872_1000019_pt1 | contig 169651 bp, 150 predicted proteins | sample CryBogCBH12Aug08_FD_185508 | JGI IMG/M metagenome (GOLD analysis project Ga0208872, IMG submission 185508) | Freshwater microbial communities from Crystal Bog, Wisconsin, USA - CBH12Aug08 (SPAdes) | ecosystem: Environmental > Aquatic > Freshwater > Lake | place: Crystal Bog, Wisconsin, USA...
CCTGCATCAGTACCCGGATATAAAAATCTAGGTCAACCCTCCATTTCATCCTTTCGTCATATTGCTCTTTGATAGAATGGTGCAGCATGGTAACACTGGGAGGGCCCACTATATTTTCGGCCAGTAAAGTAACCGGGGCCTTCAGCATTCTGTGCCTGGCGAAAGGGCTGGACCGCATTACCAGCTGCTGACTACTGTTCTCAATACAATTGGCATAAGCTGAAAAAATAAATTTACTACCATAACTGATACTATCGGCAAACTGCTGCAGGCTTGTTGGTTTGGCAAACCAATCATCATCATGCATCAGTTTGATCCACTCCCCTTTTGCTTTTGAGATCCCATAATTCCAGTTGACAGGTGTACCCAGGGACTTTTCATTTTTAAAATACTGAATGGGAAATTTACCTTCAAAAGCTGTTAAAAGCTGGGACACAGAATCATCATCACTATCATCAGAGATAATCACTTCAAAATCTTTGTATGTTTGCAGCTCAATTGACTGTAACAGGCGCTTTAAGAAATGTGTCCGTTTGTAAGCTGGAATGCAGATAGAAATATTGACATTACCCATGGGTTCAAAATTAATTTATTGAGTACAATTAAAAGCACAAAATTTGAATCTATCCCGACACCTGAAAATTTTTGTAAGTTTGTGCCCTAACTTTATTATTCAAAATAATATACATGCAAAGTTTACAAGAGATTTATGAGCAACATGAAGGAAGGTTATTGAATAAATGGTAGCCCTTCATTATAAATTTAAAGACAAAATGCAAATTGCCCATTATTTTCGCGTAGTTGCCAGAAAAAAAACTTATCAAAAGAATCAAATCATGATTAGAATTGCAGCGGTAACTATTCTATATCATCCATCTGAATCCATAATCCAGAACCTTCTTTCCTATTGCAGGGATGTTGAGGTACTTTTTATTATGGATAATTCTGATAAAAACAATCCCTTAATCCAGGAAAAACTACCCTTTCCCAATATTGTATATCTGCATGACGGCATGAATGAAGGCATTGCCAAAAGGCTAAACCAGGCAGCAGCATTGGCAATGGCCAAGGGGTTTCATTGGATGCTGACAATGGACCAGGATTCTTATTTTGAACTGGGAGCTTTCCCTCAATTTGTATCTTATATTAATTCATGTGAACTTAAAAATTCTACTGCAGTTTTTGGTGTAAATTATGCTGAACCGGTAATTGGTAAATGTGAATTTAGGGAAGTGCCCCTGGTTATCACTTCAGGAAGTATCTTAAATCTTAAAATCTTTGAAAAAATTGGATATTTTGATGAAAACCTGTTTATAGATGAAGTAGATTCTGAATATTGTTACAGAGTTCGACTATCAGGATTTAAAATTCTGGAATGTACTGGTATTAACCTCCACCATTTATTGGGAGAGATAAAAATGGGAAGGTCTTTAAAGTCTGGAAAATACACACCCAGGAGACTACATGCCCCTATCAGATTGTATTATATGGTTCGTAATTATTTTTATGTGCAGCATAAACTTCCACTAATTACAGCTACAGAAAAAAAAGAAATGAAACGTGGCCTCTTGGTCAGGATAAAGAATAATCTTATATACAATCCTCAACGATGGCAGGTTATTAAATATATAGCTAAAGGATATCTGGATTATTCCAGAAATAAAATGGGAAAAATAAATACAAATTAACCATCATAAAATAAAAATTTATACTTTTATATAATCTATACTTAAATATCCGGAATTCCGAAAATCATTTGAAGCATAGCAAATCAAAATCTATGAAAAAATTGTTGATGGCTTCATTAGCACTTACATTGTTTACTGTTTGTATTGCATTATTTCAATTAGCTAGTTGCAAAAAAGCATCAGGGCAAGTTTCACAAACATGTCCTGATGCAACCTACCAGATTGCAGGCCTTTGGATTGGAACTTATACATACCAGAGCCAATCACCCTTATATTTTAGTTTTACTATTTATCCTGATGGAACGATGAGTTATAAATCTTTGGGAAGTAACAGTTTTACTTTTTATGCAAATGGCACATGGAAACTTAGTGGAAATGCTTTCAGTTATACGGTAACTACTACCAATACACCAAATGTTCCTATTCAGCCCACACAAACAGGAACCGCTACCTATAGTAATAAAGGAACTTTAACTGGAGGAATCAATACAGATGTTGCTACAGGTTCAAGTGGCTTCTGGTCTATGACAAGGGTAAATTAATCCTGGCGTTTCAATTTATTTCTGAGCGTATCAAACATAGCTGTAGCATCTGGAGTTAAGTGGAAAAAAAGGATACCTACTATCATTAAACCGGAAAACAAAACGAGACGTAAGAATATACCTGTCCATCCTTGCAACTGATGTAATAAATAAAAACAGCAACAATAAGACACAATAGCTAGAATAAAGGAATACAGGGTTTTCAAAGTAAAAGGCTGCATTTTAAATTTACGTCTAATAAATTCAAAACGTATTGCATTATAGACTGATAAACTAATAAGTTCTGCAATTGCGGCCCCCATAATTCCAAAGTTTTTGGTCAAGTACCAGGTTAAAGGTAAACGGAAAGCAAGTAAGATGACCCCACTTGTAAAATCAAACCTCCAAAAAGTGGAAGTACCAATCACAAATCCATTAACACCGGTCCCGGCATCGATGATCCGAGAAAATCCAATCACTAGTATAACAAGTAATCCTGTTTCATATTCTTTTTGAAGATTTAATAAATGTATGCCCTGTTGCACATTGAGCCACACATTACCAAATATAAATAATGCCAGTAATAAAAGGTTAATACAGGATCTGGAATAGATCCTGCTGATCTCAGAATAATTTTTATCCTTCCATGCCCTTGACAGAAAACTAACAGACACATTCTGAATACTACGCTGTGGAATTGTAACCAGGTTTGCTGCATATTGCGAAAGTGAAAAGACCCCTACTGCACCAAGGTTTTGAAAACCTGCAATTAATATACCATCAATAGTTGCTGATACTGAATTAATGATATTACCTCCAAAAAAATAGGACTGCATTTTAAACATTTTCTTTTTAAACTTTCTCGTAACCTTGCTTACAGTAAAAGTGAAATGCAGCTTATTGATTCTTTTTAGAAAAATGAGCAGGATAATAAAAATGAGGAAGTATAAAGTTGAGAACAAATAAACAAAATTTTTAAAACTAATGAGTTTAAAATAATAGAGTAAAATAAAAATAGTGGTAATTATCCGAAGTACTGTTTCTTTCAAAAAATTGGTTATCACAGATTTCCCTATGGCCCAGCTAAAGCCTTCCAACACAGAAAAAAGTAACATACCCAATGCAAAAGGAAACATCAGGTGATAATAGTCAACAATCAATTTTGACTTCTCTGAAAATTTACGAACAAAAAGGGGTTCAAAATACCATCCGGCAAGTAATGCAAATATAAATCCGATTAAGGAAACTAACATAGCCCATGTTACCATATCTATCTGATGTTCTTCAAGGTTATCCTTATAATAAGGATAAAATTTATAGACAACCGGAATAACACCAAAACTTGAAAAAATATAGATGATTTGTCCAAAATCAAAAAATATACGTGTTAATCCAAATTGCGCAGGCGTAAATATTCCATGTTTTGTATAAAAGTACATATTCAATGCACCTATCAAAAAGCCCAGATACACTAAAAAACTGGAAATAATAGTCTGTTTGCGGATACTGCCCATAAAATAAAATTAATTAGATTCAGCATTCATTAAATGTATGCTTTAGCGAATATTCTAAATATTTTTATTAAAGATAAAGCAGTAAGTAACTTCAGGAAAACATAATTCAAAAGGGAATACTTATTTTCTTGTTATAAATAATACAATACGAAATTCTGTACTTTAAAACAGATTACCTAATTAATATAAACGTGCCTGACCTGTTAACATCGCCACAAAGGGTTTTGGCTTGTATCTTATATATGTAATTACCAATGGGTTGTTTCAATCCTTTATAAGTGCCATCCCAACAATCTGAAGCATTTGTAGTGAAAAATATTCTTTCCCCCCACCTGTTGTAGATAGTAAATTCGAAACTGTTAATAACACCCCAAAATTTTATTCCGAAACAATCATTTAATCCATCTCCATTGGGAGTAAATGCATTGGCTACTAAAAAAGGATTATTAGAATTATTAAAAACTAAAACTGAGATAGTATCTTTTGTAGCACAGGACTTATCTGAGAACACAGTAACAGTATATTGGGTAGATTGTAAAATCTGAACAACCGGATCAGCAATCGTAGAATCTGATAACCCATACCCAGGACTCCAAATATATCCTACGCCCCCATATGCATTTAGTTGAGCAGAACCGGTATTACAATCAATATCGTTTGATTTTGAAATACCTATAAGGGGCAATGGGTTTACCTGTACAACTGTTAGAAGCGTATCTGTTATCCCGCAGGCTTTATTACTGACAGCAATAGAATAAGTGGTTGTGGATTTAGGTTGAACAATTATTTGAGCAAAATGATAGAATGCGGTGGAATCTGTGTTTAACCAGGTATATTCATCTCCACCTGCAGCATTTAAAGAAACTGAATCACCAAAACATATTGTATAAGTTGAGGGTTGAAAAGAAAAAACAGGCAATGGGATTACTGTTATTAATACAGAGTCAACAGCAATACATTTATTATTATCCTCTACTGTTACTTTATACGAAGTTGAAATCGAAGGTGTTACAATAGGATTAGGAATTGTGGTGCTTGACAAACCAATTGCTGGAGTCCAGGAATAGTTAATGCCTCCTGATGAAAATAAAGGGACTGTATGACCAATGCAAATGCTGGTATCATTTGTGATTGTAACAGAGGGTAAAAGCATTACATTGATTAATACAGAATCCTTATTAATACACCCATTTATATCTGTACCTGTTACAAAATACCGGGTACTGTTTTTTGGTGAGGCTATCGGATTGGAAATTGAAGTATTGGACAAGCCAGACGAAGGAAACCAGGAATACTGCAGTGCTCCCCCGGTTTTTAAAATTAAAGTATCTCCTTTACAAATGGATGTATCAGAAACTGTAGTAATTATAGGACATGGTAGTATTGTTACCTTTATGGAATCAGATAAACTTACTACAGAACCATCACTTGCATAAGCATGCGCTGTCATATAATATACAGTTGAAGTTAAAGGAGTAGCTACAGGATTTGAAATAGCCGGATTAGATAAGCTATTTGATGGCGTCCAGTAATAATCAATCACATTGTTAACAGATACATTCAGATTTGCCGATTGCCCAAAACAAATTGCAGTATCCCTGCTTTTATATAAAATTGGTTTAATTATCTGAGAACAGGAATCAGCTGAAAAACCATTACAGGATGGATTTGAATTTTGAATAGTTGCATTACCATAAAAACTTCCATCAAAGGCAGGATTTCCCTGTTTGTTTTTTAAATCATTAAAACTATAATAGGCTAGAAGACCTGTCTGTGTAGTTGGGTTTGGTAATGGAATATTCATTGTTGTTTTGAGCTGATCCTGAGTTCTGGCAATATTCCAGATTCTCACTTCACTGATATATCCTAGTGTGGCATTAAAAAAACTTCCTGGTAAATAAGTGTAATTTCCAATCATAGTCTGGAAATTATTCTGAATCATATTGCCTGAACAGGGAGTGGATGCCATTAAATACCCATTCCTGTAATACCTGAGTGTTTGCCCATCATACACCAAGGCCACATGATAGGTTTTACCCCATTGCATACTGCAATTGGCAACAGCCCGAAAATATCCAATATCAGTTGTGATTTCCACCCTGTCTCCCCTTAATAGATAATTCACATTTGTAGGATTGCCATGTTTGGATACAATTTCACCCACACCTGAACTGGTAGAATCTAGATAAGGTGATACTGCAATCCTGTTAAATAAAGCTTCTACAGTTATTTGATTGCCAGTTACACTTAAATTTCCAATTCTTATTCCTGAAAGTTGATCAGGATTATACATCCAAGTATTTCCGCAGGTTGTCAAGAACCCCATAATTACCTGTTGTTGGTAATCATCCACTTTTCCATCTTTTGCAAATCCTGCTTTTGAACTTACAGCCAGAGAATCAGAAGAAGTCCTGAATCTTAATTCAAGTTTTTCTGAAAGCAATACAGCAGAAGTATCGTTATTTTTTAATGGATTTTTCAGTTTACCTGAACCTAATTCAGCATATTGGCAATTAAGTTGATTACTAAATAATACCAGAAAACTGAGTGTACAAGACAATAAGAAAACTCTTCCATTCATATCTGGTTTTTGGTTTAGATTTTAAATCTAGAAAGCAAATTTGATTAAAAGTACTGAAGCAAATTTAAAGAAAATATAATAATTAATTACCCTTTAAATACTCCAGAAATAAAGCCAAACCTTTACGTTTCTCTTCTGTCAGCTGATAACTGATGTTAATCGTATAATATTTGTGTAGGTCATATTGATCAAATTTAACTTCCTGTAATACTTCATCCAGGTGTTTCACACCATATCCGTTGGCCCTGTTAAATGCATCCTGAAAATCTTCTCCCAGTTGTTTATTAGACACCCATGCGGCAAAAACAAAGGGCAGTCCGGTCAAAGCCTTCCAGGCAGTGGCGAGATCATAAGTATAAGCAGAAATTTTCCGTTGTTCCAGTGCCCTGTCCCCAATTACCACTGCTGCTGTTGTACCTGTAATATGATTACGAAAATCTTCTGTAGCTTCTCTTAAGAGAACTTCTTTCTTCCAATAATGTTTTAAAAGTACTTTAGCAAGGTTAACTGAAGTCCGGCTCTGATAATCCAGTAAAAGTGTATCAACCTGATCTATGGGAACTTCACTGAAAATAGCAACTGATGCCACTTCATTTTCTGATCCGATACAATAATCAGTTAAAATATGATGCTCCTTTAATAATGGAATCACAGCTACCGGAATCAAGCCAATATCAATTTCATTATTCAATAACCGGGATGCAATTCTGGAAGGGTATTCTTCTGTTAAAAGGATCTGCTCCATCAATAAACTGCTTCTTCTTACGCCATATATCAATGGCCTGGTGTTTAAATAACTAACAGCACCAACTCTGATTCTATTGTCCAATTCTATTACTTTTGCATGCAAAGAAACGGATTTTTATACAGCTGATACGCTATTTAATGTCCTCCTTTTCAGTTTTTGAATACCTCTAAAAAGATATAACAATTCTTTTTATAAGTGTAAATACACCGGCATAAGAAAGAAGAAATATTAAAATCAGAGATAAAATCTGACATTTGAATCTTGAAATAAATAAATTTTCATGGAATTAACTAACCTTACAGCGATTTCTCCAATTGATGGCCGGTACAGAAAGCAGGTAGCACAACTGGATCAATACTTTTCAGAATATGCATTGATTAAATACAGGGTATTGATTGAAATTGAATACTTTTTGTTTCTGGCTGATAAAAAATTCTTTAAACTTACTCCCAAACAAAAGCTGGAATTGAAGAAACTGGCAGAAAATTTCAGTTTGGAGAATGCTCAGCAAATTAAACAAATTGAATCCATTACCAACCATGATGTTAAAGCAGTGGAATACTTTTTAAAAGAACAGCTGGAAAAAATAGATATTGGTGCTTTGAAAGAATGGATTCATTTTGGTTTAACTTCTCAGGATATCAACAATACATCTATTCCACTGAGCTGGAAAGAATGCATGGAACATGAATATTTACCAGCTATTGTAAACCTGCACAATCAACTGGTTATCCTGGCTAAACAATGGAAAGATATTCCAATGCTGGCCCGTACACATGGCCAACCGGCTTCCCCTACCCGTTTGGGAAAAGAAATCATGGTATTTGCTGAAAGGCTGGAAAATCAGGTACATCTATTTTCTCAAATACCCTATGCGGCTAAATTCGGTGGTGCTACCGGTAATTTTAATGCGCACTATGTTGCTTTTCCATCTAAAGACTGGGTAAAACTGGGCAATGAATTTGTTGACAACCGCCTGAGTTTGCAGCGTATGCAATTCACTACTCAGATTGAACATTATGATAATCTGGCTGCTCATTTTGATTGCATGAAACGAATTAATACCATTTTGATTGACTTGGCCAGAGATATTTGGACCTATATCAGTACCGACTATTTTAAACAAAAAACTAAAAAAGGGGAAGTGGGATCTTCCGCTATGCCCCATAAAGTTAATCCGATTGATTTTGAAAATGCAGAAGGGAATCTTGGAATTGCCAATGCATTACTGGAACATTTGTCAGCCAAATTACCCATTTCCCGTTTACAAAGGGATTTAACTGATAGTACTGTATTAAGGAATACCGGAATCCCTGTTGCCCATACAATCATTGCACTCAATTCTCTAACAAAAGGTCTTGGGAAACTGGTATTGAACGAACAGAAACTGGAGGTTGATTTGGAACATAACTGGGCAGTAGTGGCTGAAGCAATACAGACTATTTTAAGACGGGAAAACTACCCTAATCCTTATGAAGCTTTAAAGGACTTAACAAGAGGCAATGCTGCGATTGATAAAAAATCTATTCAAGCTTTTATCAGCGGATTAAAAGTGAGTGTTGCAGTAAAAAAGGAACTGAAAGCAATTACTCCTCAAAACTATACTGGAGTTAATCCTGAATATTAAATATTCATTTATAATTTGTCACCTCATTAAACCCGCTTTTTAAAAAAATTATCGGTTCAATAACGGGTAAAGAAAAGTCCCGCCAGGTTTGGCAGGACTTTTCTTTACTTTACTTAATATTCCATTATAACCTGTTTGCCAGCCAATGCCTGAAATCTGATTTAAGTTCTGTATAAATCTTGCGGGCGGTTTGCATTTGTTCTTCTAAAGTCGCATGTTCTTCTAATTTTACCTTTCTGATGGTTTCACTTCCCCACAAATCAAGATTATGTACTAAAAATTTTTCACTGGACGATGCATCGTGAATAAGATCATGAACTACTTTCTTGTGATGAATAAACTGATTTTGAAAATGTTCCAGTTCCGAAGCGGCTTCCCTTGTTATTTCCCTTAATTCAATCTTAGACAAATACTTTTCGAAAATTTTTAATTCCTCTCTCCAGAACTTTAATTCGTAGGTCCAGACTTCATGATCAAAATGAAGCTCTGCGACACTTGTGGTATTATCGGTCATATAGCAATGATTTAATACTGTTAAGTTCTGCATTTTTATCCTATTTTTCAAATGATTTTTATCATTAAAAATATTCTAGTTAATGCTTTTTTATCAAAACTACAACTACTACTTTAAGGATAATTGTTTTTTATTTTCCTGGAAGTAGAATTAATTCCTCCAACAGATTATATTATTTAATTTATTTCCTAAATTTACAAAACGACAATTAATGGGCTAATCATTCATTTATTAACTATTAAACTATACAATAAGGCGTTATTTTAATGCTAGCATTAACTATGGAAAATCAATTACAGAAATTTAATCCTAATATTTTATGTCCTGATTACTTAATAATGAATCGTTTAAGAAAAGCCTTAATAAAATATATTCCAAACATGACCGGAAGAGTACTGGATTTCGGTTGCGGCTGCAAACCTTATAAAGAATTCTTTTGTGTAGATGATTATATAGGATTAGACATTCAAAATGAAGCTCATCCACATTTGAATGAAGATATAGATATAATTTATGACCCAAATTCCAGCTTTCCTTTAGCTGATAATGAGTTTGATTCCGTTTTTTCAACAGAAGTTTTTGAGCATGTATTTAATTTAGAACATGTTTTAAGAGAATTAAGAAGAGTGCTTAAAATAAACGGAATGCTATTAATATCAACTCCCTTTTGCATAGCCGAACATGAGCAACCTAATGATTTTGCAAGGTATTCCAGTTTTGGTCTCAAATCACTTTTAGAAAGAAACGGTTTTCAAATAATCCAACAAGAGAAAATAGGAACAAGCATTGAAACAATAATACAAATATATTTAATGCATTTACATCTTGATGTTTTAGGAAAGCTTCCCCGTATACCTTTAATAAAGAAATTCATAAGACTTTTTACTTATTTATTCTTTAATACTCTTGCAAACGTAATTCATAAAGTATGGCCCACAGGAAATGATTTATATATGAATAATATTGTGATAGCTAAACTCATAAATAAATAAATAAATACTTTATTTAATGTTTGAATAGCTAATATTATTTCACTCGAACCTCACTCAGCGTTGGATATGAATATCTTTCTTCATCTAATGCTTTCGTGTAAAGGTTTTTTTTGTTACCAAATCTAGGTGGCAATACAGAGCTTTATGTGTAATTAAGTCAGGTTTCCACTATAAATTGTAGTCCTTCAATAAAAAAAGAAGTACCTATTTATAAACATTTATATTAGAAAAAAAATATTTTTTCTAATATAAATGTTTATAAATTGCATATATTTTTTTTAAACTATCATTTAATCAAGAACTTTAATTTAAAATCATTATTTTATGAAAGCAAGTTTAACGCTCATTGTATTTTTTATTTTTGTATTCTTATCCTGTAAAAAAGATGTAACTACTAATGTTGCCACACCAACATCAAAAATGGGATTACTAACTGCTAAGCAGTGGATATTTGATACTATTTATACGAATTATACAGGTCCTGGCACCGGAAAACTAATTTATGCCAGAGGCGCAAATAATAACGCTGTTAATTATGATCAAGCCAGGTTTGTTTATTGGCCCGATGGTACTGAAGATGATTTTAATTTTATTTCAACTATTACATGGACACCTATCACATGGTCATTTTCAAATTCAGACAGTACAACCCTATATTATCCTGCAATTGCACCTCTTACAGTTCCAGTTTATCAAAGAATATTGTTATTAAACAATAACCATGTTACTTTTTATGATTCTACAAATAGTAGATTGGATATTGCTATTTTTAAACCATAATCTTATCAAATCAAATAACAGATGATCTTATAAAATTAGAAGATCTGGCATTATAATATTTAAATTTACTTTATCCCCAGTTTTCATATGATTCTTTTTTTTGCAATTTCTTATTCCTAATAGCAGCATGTGTTAATTGGAAATATAAACCAATTCCCCTTTTACACATTATCATTCATTTAATCTCTTATTCACTCTTTTCCATATAATCCATTATAATTGATTATATGGAACTTTCAGGAAGTACTAAAATATAAAGCAAAACACTATTAAATAATTTAATATATTTTAAAAACCCATAACACTAATAATGCCAAATTGTTAGTGTTATGGGTTTTATTTTTTAAATTTATGCTTAAGGGCACTTAAAGCATCATGAATATCCAGGTTGCTTAAATCTTTTTCTTTCTGAACTGGTTGCTGATTTTTAGGCCTTTGACGTTCCCCTTTTGCAGGTGCATCCTGGGTTTGTTTAATGGATAATGCAATCCGTTTTCTCACTGCATCCACCTCCAGTATTTTTACCTGCACTTTATCATTTAATTTCAATACTTCTGAAGGGTCTGTAATAAACTGGTGTGCAATTTCACTTACATGCACTAACCCGTCCTGCTTTACCCCAATATCTACAAAAGCTCCGAAACGGGTAAGGTTGGTTACACTTCCCGGAACCACCATTCCTACTTTCACATCATCAATTGAATAAATTGCAGCAAATTCAAACTGTTCCAGTTCACTTCTCGGATCTAATCCGGGCTTTTTCAATTCATTTATAATATCTCTGATTGTTAATTCCCCAATAGTTTCTGTAATGTATTTTTTAGGGTCAACTTTCTTTAAAATTTCCTCATTGGCAATCAGGTTTTTTACATCCATTTTCAGATCCCCTGCAATTTCTTCCACTACTTTATATGCTTCCGGGTGCACTGCACTGGCATCTAATGGATTATTACCGGCAGTTACCCTCAAAAAACCTGCACACTGTTCATAAGCTTTGCCTCCCAGCCTGGGCACTTTTAACAATTGACTGCGATCAGTAAATCTGCCAATTTCATTTCTGTATTTTACAATATTGTCGGCCAGTGTACCACCAATACCACTAACATAACTCAGTAAATGTTTGGAAGCAGTATTTAAATTAACCCCTACCTGGTTTACACAACTCACTACAGTCTGATCCAGTCTTTCCTTCAGGCGGGATTGGTTAACATCGTGCTGGTATTGCCCTACTCCAATACTTTTGGGGTCTATCTTTACCAGCTCAGCCAAAGGATCCATCAGGCGCCTGCCAATGCTAACAGATCCGCGTACCGTAACGTCATGATTTGGAAATTCTTCCCTGGCAGTGTCACTGGCTGAATATACTGAGGCACCATCTTCATTTACCAGGAAAATAGGGAGACCTAATTGCAGCTTTTTGATAAACTGTTCTGTTTCCCTTCCAGCAGTTCCATCTCCAATTGCAAATACCTGTATATCATATTTTTTTACCAATTCTTTTATTTTGTATTCACCATCATAAGCCCTGTTGGCTTCATGCACAAAAATGAGGTCGTTATGAAGCAATTCACCTTTTTCATCCAGGCAAACTACTTTACAACCTGTTCGGTATCCCGGGTCAATAGCCAGGGTTCGTTTACTACCAAGGGGTGCACTTAATAAAAGCTGTTTAAGATTTTCGGCAAATACAGTAATGGCTTCTTCGTCTGCTTTTGCTTTCAGGGCAGTCCTGAATTCCGTTTCCAGGCTAGGCTGTAATAAACGCCGGTAAGCATCCTTTATAGCTTTTTTAACCTGTTCCACTGATCCGTTCAGGCTTTCTTTAATATAAATTGCTTCCACTGATTCCAATGCTTCTTCTTCCAGAGGAGCAATACCCATTCTTAAGTATCCTTCCAGGAACCCTCTGAGAATAGCCAGGATACGGTGAGAAGGAATTTTATAAACAGGCTCACTGAAATCAAAATAATCTTTGTATTTAATCGCTTCAGTTTCTTTATCAACCAGTACTTTACTGGTAAATACCGCAGTATCTTCAAAAAGTTTACGCAATTTGGCACGAACGATTGCATCTTCATTAATGGTTTCTGCAATAATATCCCTGGCACCCTGCAGTGCTGCATCTGTATCTTTCACATTTTCCGAAATATAACTTACAGCTGCAGCTGGAGGATCTGCTGTTTTTTGTTCCAATAAAAGTAGTGCCAATGGCTCCAATCCATTCTCCCGGGCAGCCTGAGCCTTGGTTTTACGCTTAGGTTTATAAGGCAGGTAAATATCCTCCAGTTCATTAACAGTAAATACAGCATCCAGTTTTGCCTGCAAGGCATCTGTCATTTTGCCCTGTTCTGTAATTGTTTTTTCAATAAAAGCTTTGCGCTCATTAAATTCCTTTAGCGTTTTTGATTCGTCCTGTATCTGCTGTATCTGCACTTCATCCAGGCCACCTGTTTTGTCTTTTCGGTAACGGGCTATAAAAGGTATGGTAGCGCCTTCACTGAACAAATCTAAAACAGCATCTACCTGGGTGGTCCGGATATTCATTCTCGAGGCGATGGCAGCGGTAATATCAATCATTGATTAGAATTTATCTTTATTATCTGTATTTAAAAATCAGGAGGGCGAATTTAGGGGTGTGACCTGAAAAGAAAAATTTGGATTTACAAATGTGAAGAAATATTAAACCTAAACCTTAAAACTTATTTTCTTAAGGATTAAACATTTCCCAATTCAAGCTTAACAACTAGTTTTGTTTATAAATGGAATCAAACCTCCCTTTTTTACAAGTTTCAGGTATCAGTAAGCTGAACGGCGATATATTTCTGCTGAAAGAAATTAATTTTACTATTCCCCGGTACAGAAAACTGGCAATTGTTGGTGAAACTGGCTCCGGAAAATCTACTTTGCTGAAAATTTTAGCAGGATGGATACAACCTGATTATGGCAATGTTTTATTGGAAGGCAAAAGAGTTAAAGGACCTTTTGAAAAATTGTTACCCGGACATAAAGGCATTGGCTATGTTTCACAGCAATATGAATTAAGAAATAATTATAAAGTATCAAACGAACTGGATTGTGTGAATGAGCTGACTACCAAAGAAGCGGTTGCTATTTATGAAATTTGCCAGATTACACATTTACTGAACCGTAAAACAGATCAGCTTTCCGGTGGTGAGAAGCAACGAATAGCTACGGCCCGAGTATTGATTGGTGCCCCTAAACTACTATTGTTGGATGAACCTTATTCCAACCTGGATTCCCAGCACAAGCAGGTAATGAAAGAAGTGATCAGGAATATAGCAGACCAACTAAAAATCACTTGTATCCTTATCTCCCATGATCCCCGGGATATCCTTTCCTGGGCAGAGGAAATCATCATATTGAAAAATGGCAGTATTATTCAGCAAGGCAGTCCGCATACTCTTTATTTCAAACCTGTAAATGCATATGTGGGTGGTTTGCTAGGTAATTTTAACCTGATTGAACCGGAATTACTTAAAGTCTCTGAAGCGTTAAACTATCTATACCTACCGGGTAAATCCTGTTTTATTCGCCCACAAAGTATCGGTATGGCAGATCAGATAGAATACAATATCCCTGCAATGATTAAGCAGGTAGGTTTTAATGGCGATTTTTTTGAAGTGGAACTCTTGGTTTCCGGCGTTTTACTAACAATGCATACTTTCAATAATACATTAAAAACAGGAGATTGGATAACCGTTTGCATCAATCCATCAGAAGCTTGGTATCTATAAAATCCTTTTACAACTCAATCATATCCTGTGGATTTTTTTCGAGATAAGCTCTGAGCATCGACTTCAGTACTTCATTTTCCGGATATTGGGTAATGACAGATTTCCAGAATTCCACATCTTTTTGCAGTTCAGCAGATTCAAGAGTAGCCATTCCGTAAAACCTTCCATTTTCCACTAAAAAATAATTGTTGTGGTTTTCACGGATAAGGTAGGTTTTTTGTTCAGAACGAATACTTGCTAAGGCTTTTTGAATCAATTGGTTATGCTCATTTACAGATGGCATATTTTTAAGCTGAGGATTGGTTTTATCCAGAAACAATAAAACAGGATTCAACTCAAACTCTTTAGACAGCTTCCATAATAAACGGTGGGCATCGGTAATCAGATGAAAAGACACCAATGGTTGCAGGTATTTTCTTTTATTATCTATAGCCAATCGCTGGTAGCCCCTAGCATCTTCATACTGGTAAATTCCGTATGACCTTTCATAAAATTTCTGGCTTTTATTAAAAGCCGGCCATAATCGTTTAATCTCAATACTTTCCAGTATCGCAGCCATTAATTCACTGCCGCAGATACGGTAGCTAACATCAAAGATATTCCTAAGGAATTCCTGCTTTTGCCGGGAGGGCTTGTTATTTGAAAAATGGCTGCTGATTCTTTTTTTTAAGTTTTTAGCTTTCCCCACATAAATAATCTTTCCTTTCTGGTCATGAAAATAATACACACCAGGTTCATAAGGCAATTGTTTTATTTTCTCTGTATCCACATTAGGAGGAAGGTATTGCTCCACCGTACGTTTTTTCATCATTTTCTTCAGTTCACCAGTCTGGTCTGCGGCTACCAGTTTTACAAAGAGCCGGGAAGTAGCAATTGCATCTCCCATAGCCCGGTGACGGCTATCATTTTCAATATCAAAATGATGGCAAAGTGCCCCTAACCCATACTTAGGCAGGCCGGGGAATATTTTTCTGGATAACCGGATGGTACAAAGTTTGGGTACATCCAGGTTAAAGCCTTCCTGATGTAACTGATGTTTAACGAAAGAATAATCAAAGTTTACATTATGTGCAACAAATACCCTGTCTTTCAATAAGTTATAAATATTAGTAGCCACTTCAGCAAATAGTGGGGCTTCTGCTACCATGGCATCTGTAATACCTGTGAGCGACTGTACAAATTTCTGAATAGGTATTTGTGGGTTGATCAGAGTGGAATAACGCCCTTCTTCTTCTTTTCCATTGTGCAGTACAATAGCTATTTCGGTAATTCCGTTGGCTGAAGCATGTCCGCCAGTAGTTTCAATATCAACAATTGCAAACATAATCCGACAAGTTAATAACAGCTTTTATAATTATACAATTTGTGAAAAACTATTTATAATGCACTTTTTATACAGTAAAGTTAAAATGGTATAAATCATTTTTTCATTTTAACATTTAATTATTATCTTTAAACAGAATTTAATTGGCTTCAATCCGAATTTAGCTTAAAGCAATTGCCAAAACTAACTTCTATTCCAAAATTCCTTAGAAATTTCCTTTATTAATTTATTTGTAAAACGTACGCTTATGCAAAACAATACACATTTAAATGAAAATCTGAGGGATGCAGCTATTATAGTAGCTATTATTGTCGCCATCATTGCCTTTTCCTATTTTCAATGGAATAGCCCTTTGGGATAAATTCATTAATCATTCATTTCTTTACCATAACAGCTTAGGCAGGTATTAATAGTCATTAATACAACCTGCTTTACGGGTACACTTAGCAGGAAACTTCTTTTAAATAAAGGACTTCAAATCCTTACTTTTGCTGACTTTAACAGGCAATAAAAGTATGGAACTAAGCAAGAATTATTTTCCCGCAGACATAGAAGCTAACTGGTATTCACATTGGTTACAAAAAGGCTATTTTAAAAGTAAGCCTGATCACCGGGAATCCTATACTATAGTTATTCCCCCTCCTAATGTAACCGGAGTGTTACATATGGGGCACTGTTTAAACAATACTATACAGGATATATTGATCCGTCGTGCAAGAATGCAGGGAAAAAACCCCTGCTGGGTTCCGGGCACTGATCATGCATCCATTGCTACGGAAGCAAAAGTAGTGGCCATGCTGCGCGAAAGGGGTATTATAAAATCTTCTTTAAGCCGGGAAGATTTTCTGAAATATGCCTGGGAATGGAAAGAAAAATACGGTGGTATCATCCTGCAGCAATTAAAGAAATTAGGATGTAGCCTGGATTGGGAGCGGACTGCTTTTACAATGGATAAAGATTACTACAAAAGTGTAATCTCCATCTTCATCCGTTTATTTAATGATGGGATAATATATCGTGGCTTACGGATGGTAAACTGGGATCCCACGGGTAAAACTGCCCTGAGTGATGAAGAAGTAATCTTCAAAGAAATAGATTCCAAATTATACTATATAAAATACCCTCTGGTAAATGACTCTACTTCATTTATAACTGTTGCCACCACCAGGCCGGAGACTATATTAGGAGATGTAGCTATTTGTGTAAATCCTGCCGATCAAAGATATGCTTCCTGGGTGGGAAAAGAAGTAATTGTTCCCATTATCAACCGTAAAATACCCATTATAGCAGATGAATATGTGGATGCTGAATTTGGAACCGGTGCCTTGAAAATTACGCCTGCACATGATAAAAATGACAATGAATTAGGAAAGAAACACCAGCTGAAAGCCATTACTACCCTGGATGCCGAAGCTAAATTTACAGCTGAAGAATTGAGTGAAGAAAATCCTTCAGACCTGATCCTTTCCTATATTGGAATGGATCGCTTTGACCTGCGTAAAAAAATAGTGGAAGATATTGCTGCATTAGGTCAAGTAGATAAAATTGAAGCTTATAAAGGACAAGTGGGTACAAGTGAACGTACAGGGGCTGTCATTGAATCAAGGCTATCCCTTCAGTGGTTTATGGATATGAAAGCTTTTCTGCAAAAACATCCGGAAACCCTCTCTTCTGTGATGAATGATGAAATCAGCTTTCACCCGGCTAAGCTTAAAAACACTTACAATCATTGGCTGGAAAATATTAAAGACTGGTGTATTTCCCGTCAGCTCTGGTGGGGACAAAGAATACCTGCCTGGTATCTGCCCGGAGGAGAGTTTGTAGTGGCAGAAACTGAGTCCGAAGCTATTCTTGCTTTTAAAGAAAAATACAAGCTGGATATTGAAAATGGATGTCTGCAGCAGGATGAAGATGTGCTGGATACCTGGTTTTCTTCCTGGTTATGGCCAATTGAAGTATTTAAAGGTATAAGCAACCCCAATAACCCGGATATAAATTATTACTACCCAACCACTACCCTGGTTACCGGACAGGATATTATTTTCTTCTGGGTTGCCAGAATGATCATGGCCGGTTATGCATTTGAAAGCAAGCTGCCGTTTAAAGACGTGTATTTTACCGGAATGGTAAGAGATACTCAGGGTAGAAAAATGAGTAAACAATTAGGAAACAGTCCGGATTTATTAGACCTCATTGATACCTATGGTGCAGATGCAGTTCGTTTTGGAATTATGATTGCTTCTCCTGCAGGAAATGACCTGCTATTTGATGAATCATCACTTGAACAAGGCAGAAACTTTAATAACAAACTCTGGAATGCACTGAAACTGATCAAAATGTGGGAAGGACGACTATCAGATGTGACCACAAATGAACAGGAAACTATATCAAACTTTGCCCTCCATTGGTTTGAAAACAGGTTAAATGAAGTAAAAAGTGAAGTTGATGGATTAATGAAGCAATTCCGTTTAAGCGAAGCTTTAAAAATCCTGTATTCACTGGTCTGGGATGATTTCTGCAGCTGGTACCTGGAATGGATAAAACCCGGATTTGAACAACCGATTGAGCCTGCCATTTACAACAAAACCCTTGACTATTTTGAGGAACTGATGCAATTACTACACCCTTTTATTCCATTTATCACAGAAGAAATTTATCATCACCTTAAAAAACAGAATTCAGATCTTTGTGTGCGACTGGAAACACCGGGCAAACCCTTCTCTGCTGCAATATTAGCTGAAGGAAAATTGCTTCAACAGGTAATTTCTGCGATCCGGGATACTCGTATCAAAAACAAGATTAAACCCAGGGACAGCATTCAATTACATATATTATCAGAGGATACATCTTCCTACCAGCCAATACTGAACATATTGTCTAAGCAGGTAAATGCTGCATCTGTAAGCTTTACAAAAGACAATATTCCCAATACGATTGTAATGGCAATTGAAAAAGATAAATTCTTTATTGAATCTGAAAGGGAAATAGATACTGCATCCCTTAAAGAAGAATTGTTAAAAGATCTGGCCCACCAGAAAGGATTTCTGGATACTGTAATGAAAAAACTGACAAATGAAAGGTTTGTTCAAAATGCTAAACCAGAAGTGGTAGCCATTGAACAAAAGAAAAAGGCTGATGCAGAAGCCAGAATCAAAACCATAGAAGAATCATTAGAATCCTTATAAAAATGCATTTATTTAAAAAATCAGCAGAAATACTGTTCATGATACTGTTTGCAACTGCAGTTCATGCTCAAAACTTTGATATTAATCTGCTTAAACAGATTAACCCTAAATACCCTACCAGTAATACCTGGAAAACCATTTCCAGTACTGCTGAACCATTGAGTGCTGCCATCCCTTTCAGTATGCTGATGGTTTCACTGATCAACAATAATCCTAAACTGGAACATAAATCCTATGAAGTGGCTGCCAGTTTATTGACTGCCGTTGTATTGACGGAAGGATTAAAAGTTATGGTGAAGAGGCCCAGACCCTATGTTACCTATCCTGGAGAAATATTTACAGACCAGGTTGATAATGAATCATCTTTCCCTTCGGGGCATACTTCCTTTGCATTTGCAACTGCTACTTCGGTTTTTTTAAATTATCCGAAATGGTATGTGGGTATTCCCTTGCTGGCCTGGTCAACCAGTGTTGGCTATTCCAGAATGTACCTGGGGCAACATTATCCTTCAGATGTACTTTCAGGTGCCTTAGTAGGTATCGGAAGTGCTTATTTGTGTCATTGGCTGAACAAAAAGTATTTCACTAAAAGAAAAAAATAACGCCTGTGCTTTCTATTCGGATTGCCACTATAAAAGACATTTCTGACATTCAAAAAATTGCTTTCAGTACCTGGCCGGTAGCTTATAGCGCCATCATTACACAGGAACAGCTGAACTATATGCTGGATATGTTTTACAGCAAAGAATCGCTGGTAGATCAGATCAAATCCAACCATACTTTTTTACTGGCTGAACAGGATGGCCTTTCTGTTGGATTTGCTTCCTTTAACCCTATAAAGAAAGATGTTTATAAATTGCAGAAGTTGTATGTGCTTCCTTCCATGCACAAATCCGGGGCTGGAAAATTACTGCTGAATGAAGTGATCAGCCGAACCAGAGAATCGGGAGCAAAAAAATTATGGTTAAATGTAAACAGGCACAATAAAGCCATTGGATTTTATGAACATATGGGATTTGCCATCATCAAAGAAGATGATATCAATATTGGCAAGAATTATTATATGAATGATTTTGTAATGGAAAAAGACTTGAAAATAACTGCAGGAATCAGATAATCCAAACTTTTTTTGCAAATAGTTGATTGTTGCTAATACACCATAACATGTGTCTGTTTTATAATCCCCATCACAAACACACTTTGAACATGGCCGATGTTTTCACTCTGGCTCAACTTATTTACGTGAAAATCATAATAAGCATCCATATTCTCGGCCACCACTTTCAGCATAAAATCAAATTCTCCTGAAATATTATAACATTCTATTACTTCATTCAATTCATTAATATGCGCGATGAATTCTGAACCTGCATTTTTATTGTGCATTTTGAGAGAAACATAACAGATTACCATCAACCCTTTTTTAACCTTTGTATGGTCCACCAGGGTAGCATATTGCTTAATTACCCCCTGCTGTTCCATACGCTTAATTCGTTCATGCACTGGGGTAGTACTAAGATGCACCTGTTCTGATATTTCTTTCACCGTTATTTTAGCATTATGCTGTAATAATTTCAGGATGGACAGGTCAGTTGCATCTGTTATAAAAGCATCGTTAGCTGTTTGTTCTGTTTTAAAGGCTTTTGCCATAGCAAACTGCAGTTTTATTCTGTCAAATTTACTTAAAATACCCGTTTATTCTGAATTTTTATTCATATATACAGGTCTATTCTGTATATCTATATTTGCATTTCATAAAAAAAACATACCGATGTCCAGTTTAACTCAAACCATTAATTTTTCATTGCCCTACAAAGTGGCAGATATCAGCCTGGCTGAATGGGGCCGCAAAGAAATCCGTTTAGCAGAAGCAGAAATGCCTGGTTTAATGTCCATCCGTGCTGAATATGGCCCTTCCCAACCTTTAAAAGGAGCCCGTATCGCTGGTTGCTTACATATGACGATCCAGACTGCCGTATTAATTGAAACATTAACTGCATTGGGAGCTGAAGTAAAATGGAGTTCCTGCAATATTTTTTCAACCCAGGATCATGCTGCTGCTGCAATAGCCGCAACCGGGGTTCCTGTATTTGCCTGGAAAGGGGAAACACTGGAAGAAGCTGACTGGTGCATTGAACAGACCTTATTCTTTGGCAGTGCAGAGCGTCCTTTAAATATGATTCTGGATGATGGTGGCGATTTAACTAATATAGTATTGGACAAATATCCTGAGCTGGTTCAGAATATCAGGGGCTTATCTGAAGAAACTACTACCGGTGTTCACCGATTATATGAAAGAGTGGCAAAAGGTACCTTACCAATGCCTGCTATTAATGTGAACGATTCGGTTACCAAATCTAAATTTGATAATAAATATGGATGTAAGGAAAGCCTGGTAGATGCTATTCGCCGTGCCACAGATGTAATGCTGGCAGGTAAAGTTGCAGTAGTAGCTGGTTATGGTGATGTAGGTAAAGGTTCCGCTGCTTCATTGGCTGGTGCTGGTTGCAGGGTTATTGTAACTGAAATTGATCCTATCTGTGCCTTACAGGCTGCAATGGACGGTTTTGCGGTAAAGAAAATGGAAAATGCAGTAAAAGAAGCAGATATTGTAGTTACTACTACAGGTTGCCGTGATATTATCAGGGGTGAACATTTTAAATCAATGAAAGACAAAGCAATCGTTTGTAATATCGGCCATTTTGATATTGAAATTGATATTGCCTGGCTGAACACCAATTACGGACATACTAAAGATACCATTAAACCACAGGTTGATATTTATAATGTAGACGGTAAAGATATTATCATTCTGGCTGAAGGCAGACTGGTAAATTTAGGTTGTGCCACAGGTCACCCTTCTTTTGTAATGAGTAATTCATTCTCTAATCAAACCCTTGCACAGATTGAATTATGGAATAATTACAAAAATTACGACAATAATGTATACGTACTTCCAAAACACCTGGACGAAAAAGTAGCCCGTTTACATTTAGGTAAAATTGGTGTGGAATTAGATGAACTGACTGATGCTCAATCTGAATACTTGGGCATTTCTAAATCAGGACCTTTCAAACCGGAAAATTACCGTTATTAATAACAGCTATTTGTTAGTTAAAAGCCCGGCCTCAATTGCCGGGCTTTCTTATTTAGCTTTTTATATATAGCCCAAGTTTATACATTTGTGGAAAGATTAATTCTACTCCAGCTTAACTTGCACAGGGAGAGGATAATTTATTTACTTTTTATTATTACAGACAGTTATTTTTGTTTCAAATAACAGGTTTTATTATGAAAATAAATATTTGGTTACTGAGTGCTTTAGCAATATTCCTGTTTGGCACAGGATGCAATAACGGAATTGGTAAAAATGGAGATAAAGATGATTCCACAAAAGTGATTACACCTGTAAAGGGTGCGCCGATTAAATATGACAGTTCAAAAAGGTATATCTTTTTAACCTGGGATGATTCTCCTCAGCCTCCGGGAACCACCAACTGCAAAGCTGTTTTTCATTCAGAAGGGGTAAAAGCTACTTTTTTTGCAGTAGGATTTAACCAGGTGGGCCCTTTGAAAAAAAGGCTGATTGATTCTATACGTAATGGTTATCCGGAATTTTTATTGGCCAACCATAGTTTTAGTCATGGCTTTAAAGATAATTATAAAAGGTTTTATGCGTTACCGGATAGTGCATATAATGATTTTATTAAAAACGATCAGGAGTTGCAGATCGGTATAAAAATAATTCGTTTACCAGGCAGAAATACATGGGCTTCCAAAGGTGAAATACATGGACAGGAAGCTAAGAATGCTTTAATTAAAAAACTGGATACCCTTGGTTATAAAATAATCGGGTGGGATATTGAATGGAGCCAGAAAAAAGGAATGAAAGCTCCACAGGAAAGTGCTGTTGAAATGGTAAAAAGAATCAATCAGAAATTGGATGACGGTACCACCAATGAACAAAACAGTATTGTTATTTTATCACACGACAGGTTGTTTGAGAAAAAACAATATGCAGATTCTTTGAGTAAATTCATTTCTTTACTTAAGAAAGATCCGAGAAATGTTTTTGAAACGATTGACCATTACCCCAGTGTTCAGAAAAAGTAAAAAAAAGAATAAAAAGAAAGTCCTGCCTATTGGCGGGACTTTCTTTTTTTATATCACTTCAATATTTGCAAAACACTTATAAATCAACGCTCATCTGCACTTGGGCCATAAAATCCGGGAACCGGTATATCCAATAAACGTAAGTATACTGTAAGTTGTGCTCTGTGATGTACAATATGGTTTAATACCATATTACGGATTACTGCATTTTTGGGCAAAGAGAAAATAATATGGTCATTATGCCTTAAAGTCCACTTTTTATCAAGTGCTTCATCAGAAACATTCGTTAATGCTGCTATTGCAGCATGCTGTTTAGTTTCAAACAAGGCAATCAGCTCTTCAGTATTGGTGGTTATTGTTGGTTTATAGGCTGCAGTAGCTAAATTCAATTCATCATTCTGAACTATCATAACCGCCCAATCAGGTAATTCCACCACATGTGTTATTAACCTGCCCAGTGTCATTGATTTTTCATGGGGTTTCCAGTTAAAATGTTCGAATGGAATCCGCTCAATAAGTTTACGGGTATTGGCAGCTTCCTGCTTTAATTCAGCAATAAAAATTTCTGATTGTAACATTGTTTTTTGGTTTTGAAAAATAAATATAAAGCTTAAGTAAATATAAAATTACTTAAGCTTTATATAAAACAATAAAAACAATACATTTAAAAATTAAACCTCCACCAACTCTTCTGCTTCCTTTTTATAACTATCTGCCAATTTCTTTTGCAAATCAAAAGGAACTGGGGCATAATCATAAAACTTCATGCGAAACCTTGCACGTCCCTGAGTGAGGGAGCGCAAAGTAGATGCATACGCATACATTTCAGCTGCAGGTACTTTTGCTTTTACTACAGTAAAATGGCCTTCTGCATCAAATCCTTCCACAATTGCCCTCCTTGTTTGCAAATCTCCCATAATATTACCGGTAAGTTCATCCGGACATAAAACTTCCAGATCATTAATTGGTTCCAGTAACAATGGGTCAGCATGCTGAAATGCATCTTTAAACGCCATAATACCAGCCAGTTTAAAAGCCATATCATTGCTGTCTACTGCATGCATCTTACCATCGTATACACTAACGCGTATATCCCGAACAAAAGATCCGGTAAGTGGGCCTTCCACCATTTTCTCCATTACCCCTTTTAATATAGAAGGCAAAAAACGCTGATCAATCACACCGCCTACAATGCAATTATAATATACCAGTTTTCCACCCCATGGTAAAATATTTTCATCACGACCTCTTACTGTCATTCCCACCGGATCAGGCATACCTTCAAACCAGGGTTCAATTCGCAAAGTCACTTCACCAAACTGGCCTGCACCTCCTGATTGTTTCTTATGCCTGTATGTTGCATCTGCTGCTTTACGAATGGTTTCCCTGTAAGGAATTCTCGGTTTATTAAACAGTGCTTCCAGTTTATACAAATGCTCCAGTTTCCATTTTATAACTGCAAGATGCATATCGCCCTGGCAATGCAATAAAGTTTGTTTGAGTTCTGAAGACACTTCTACAGATAAGGTAGGGTCTTCCTCTTTTAACTGATGTAATGCCTGTGCTAATTTTTCTTCTTCTCCTTTTTTGGAATTGGAAATGGCAATACTCATTACCTTACCTGGAAATTGGATGGGCACAAGTTCTATCTGTTTCCCTTTTTCATGCAAAGTATTGTTGGTATGGGTATTCTTAAGTTTCAGAGTAGCTCCTATATCACCGGCAACCAATTCAGTCACGGGTATTCTTTTATTACCCTCCACTACAAAAAGTTGGTTCAGTTTTTCAGTAACATTGGTATTTTCATTCACCAACTCCATACCTGCCTTTACGGTTCCAGAATACACTTTAAAGAAACTCATATCGCCTATATGCGGTTCCGAAACTATTTTGTAAATAAAAATACAAACTGGTCCATTGGCATCACAAGGAATAAATCTGCCATCTACAGTTATCTGAGGAGGCATTTCATTTGCAGGAGGGCAAACATTATCAATGAAACCCATAATTCTTCCTGCACCCATATTTTTCTTGGCAGAAATACAGAATAATGGAAAAATATCATGGCAGGTCATCGACAAGTGCAATCCGGCCTTCATTTCATCTTCACTTAACTCACCTTTATCAAAATATTTCTCCATCAACCCCTCGTCATTGGAAGCAATCCCTTCTATTAATTCTTTATGCAGGGTATCTGCTTTCTCTTTTTCCTGATCTGGTATAGGCAATTTCTGTGGCTTACCACCATCAGGTGAATACTGATACATCACCATATTTAAAACATCTATTATGGCATCAAATCCCGGGCCCTGGTTCAGTGGATATTGCACTACTGCTACATTGGCTCCAAAATGAGCTTTAGCTTCTCTAACGGTCTTGTCAAAGTCACTCTGGCCGTTGTCCAGCTGGTTCACTACAAATATGGTAGGAGTTTTAAACTGTTCAGTATATTCCCATATAATATCTGTTCCTACTTCCACTCCCATGGCAGCATTCAGTAACATAATACCTGTATCTGCCACCCTTAAAGCACTAATTACTTCGCCAGCAAAATCATCATATCCGGGAGTGTCCAGAATATTTATTTTATATCCTCTCCATCTTGTATGCAGTAACTTACTGTAGATCGAATTACCCCTCTCCTGTTCCAGTTCAGTGTAATCACTTACTGTATTCTTTTCCTCCACAGATCCACGACGGTTAATTAACCCCGATTCAAATAACATAGATTCGGCTAAGGTCGTTTTACCACTGCCCGAGTGTCCAAGCAGTGCAATATTTTTTACATGTGCGGTATCAAATTCTGGCATAGATATAAATTTAATCGTTAGGAAATAATTATGAATGCACTCATGATACATTCATTACTCAAGTTAAATTTACTCAATCTGTGGAAAAATGAGTATTATCATCTTTCATGAACTTTATTAGGTGTATTTAAATATTAAAAAACTTGTTTTTGAATATTAGTCAGTATTTTAACAAAAATGAAAAAATCAATATTAAGATACATTGCTTTAATTTGTCTTTAATAAACAAATTCATAGTTTTTATTAAAAAGGAAAACAAATTCTAACGTTTAAAACCATAGTTATCTTAATCTTACTGCATTGCAGTGCATATAGTTTTGCCCAAAAAGTTACAACCGATACTTTTTTCCTGGCAAAGAAAAAAGGGCTATTGGGTAAGCTTGGGAAAAGTTTTTCCTTTCATCCCACTCCTCCATCTGATACATTGGGAGATGCCCTGAAAAACATATCACCATTTATTGTACACAAAGGTGCTGTGATCAGAAACCTGAAAATAGAGAAACTGGTATTCGGACAATCCATTACTGATACCTCCAATATTTATAAAAGTCGCCTTACTAAATTTGTAAATAGCCTGCATTTTGATACCCGGGAAATAACAATTAGAAATAACCTCTTTTTTAAATCCGGAGACTCTGTAAAACCTTATATCATTGCGGATAATGAAGCTTATCTCAGAACAATTCCTTACTTACAGGATGCAAGGATTTTGATTAAAGAAGTGCCGGATGAGTCCTGGAATTATGATTCTGTAGATGTAGTTGTACTTTATAAGGAAGTATTGCCAATTGGAGGGGTTATCAATTCAGAAGACAACCGAAACCTTTTTCTGCAGGAACAGGATGATAATCTGAGTGGCTATGGCGATAGGCTTAAACTAATGACATTGTACGATCTGGACCGGGTTCCGCAATTTGGCTATGGTGCCGAATATTTACGCAGGAATATCAGGGGAAGCTTTATAAACCTGACTGCTGGATTTCAAAATCTGGCTCCTGCATACAATAGTGGCAAAAGAGATGAAACCAGAACTTATGCCAGCCTGGATATGCCATTGGTAAGTCCACATCGCAGAATTACCGGGTCAATGCTTTACTCTTATAATTTTACAACTTACCAGTATTTGAATGACACTTCTTATTACACAGCTTATAAATATAATTTGAGGAATTTTGATACCTGGATAGGTTTTAATATTACTTCCAAACACAACCTGTATCAGCATAATGATACAAAAATGAAACAGTTCCTGTCAGTTAGGTTTATTGATAAAATATATTTCGATAAGCCCGACAAGTATCAAAATATTTACAATTACCAGTATGCCAGTTTAAAAAGTTTGCTTTTTTCATATACTGCTTTTAAACAGGAATTATATCACACTTCATTTATTTATGGTTTCGGCAGAACGGAAGATGTACCGGTTGGGAAAAACGGAGCTTTAATAGGAGGTTGGACAAATTCTGAAAATATCAGGCGCCCATATATAGGAATAGATCTGGTAAAAAACTATTTTACCAATAATAAGCACTATTTTAACCTGGAGTTTAAAACCGGTACTTATATTAATAATGGAAACTTTCAGGATATCAGTATCCTTGCCAGTATAGAAACTTTTACAAGGTTACGTAAGCTGGGAAACACCAGGTGGTTACACCGTGATTTTTTTACAGGAAGTATAACACAGCAAATAAATACTACATTAAATCCACCAGTGTATCTCAACAGCCATTTCGGCTTGTCGGATTTTATTAACCCGGATTCAACTGGCTCTACCAGGGTTACTGGAAAATACCAGTCTGTATTTTTTAATACCTGGAAGTTCTGGGGGTTCAGTTTTGCGCCATTCGGATTTGCAAATGCCTGTTTTATGAAACCCAAAAATAAAAACCTGGAAGATGGTAAACTTTATGCCAGTTTTGGGGCGGGGCTCCGTTCCAGAAATGAAAACCTTATCTTTGGTACCATGGAACTGAAAGTAAGTTATTACCCTGTCACCACTCAGAACATGAGCCCCTGGAATATTTCATTCAATACCGACCTTCGTTTTTCCTATAACTCCGTATTTGTAAAACAACCGGATGTAGTAGGTGTAAACTGATAATATAAAAGTAATAAGTCCTTTTTTACATAATTTACATATATTTAGAAAAACGAAAACCTATGATAAAAAAACAATTCCGCAAATTATTATTTGCTCCGCTATTTTCATTGATTTTCACAAGTTCCTTCGCTTCATTGGCCACTTCAACCGGAGGCGATTCTCCATTGGACCAAAAGATAAATGTAGAAACTACTGTAAAAGATGCATTGAAAGAATTCCACAGCCTTTCTCGCAAAGAAAAGAAAGCAAGGTTTAAAGAAGTTAAAGCTTATTTAAAGGAATACAAAAAAGAAAATAAAAACAGTGATGCGGACACTGATAAGTTATTATTGATTATATTGGCTATATTATTACCGCCATTAGCTGTATACTTACATGAAAACTCATTTAATACCAAATTCTGGATCAGCCTTATTTTAACATGTTTCTTCTGGATACCAGGTATCATTTATGCTTTGATTGTTATCATTTAAGCGATAATCAGTAATGCTTAAAATTTATAAGCCTTTATCAGGCAATCTGATAAAGGCTTCCTCCTTTCTGAAAAAGCCTGTCAATTTTTCTTTTTGTTTCCGGCAATATTTCCACGGGTGGTGCATGATGGGGTTTAATTCTGGCATCAATTACCAGCGGTCCCCTGCAACCCCAGTGTTTAAATTCCGTAAATGCATCAATCCCATATATATCATTGGCAGGATTGCAACGGGTATATGTTACCCATAAATAATTTTTAAGGTTTGCTGCAGTAAATGCAGCATCATCGCAAATAACAATTTTAGCCAGATTTGACAGTTCATTCAGCCTCCCTTTTAGTTGTTCATCCAGTATTTTCATTTCTTTTACTGCCTCCTGATAACTGCTGAAAGCATTAGTCCGCAATGCAATGATACCCGGGCGTATAAGTCTGGGATTTTCAAAATGCTGTAATTCATTTAAATACCCGGGTACTTCTTTTAAGAGTTCTCTTTTCTTATCTCCGTATGCTGCAAAAACTACTTTACTGCCACTGTTTAATGCTGTACCGGAATAATCCAGGGTATCAATAGTAGTATTGGTATAAAAATGAACATCCCTTTTCCAGTCAATCCTTTCCAGTACATAATTAATATAATGTTCCACATCATAAACTGACAAATGCTCATGCCCATTCGCTGTAATAAACAAAAACTTGGCAAGGCTTAACTGGCCAGTTCCTAATATATGATTTGCCAATGTTAATAATTCAGCCGGCTTTTTATTTGTCAGATATGGAGTATAACGTTCACTGCCTACAGCCAGCAACAAAGGGTGTACACCTGCTGCATCTACAGCATGAACTTCTCTTAATCCGGGTATTTCAGCAGCGATAGCCGTTCCGGTCAGTTCATGAATCAGTGCCCCAAAACTGGTATCTTCCTGAGGGGGCCTTCCTACTACAGTAAAAGGCCAGATCGCATTTTTCTTAGCATAAACACTGTTTACTTTCATCAGTGGAAAAGGGTGCTGAAGTGAATAATATCCAAGATGGTCCCCAAAAGGCCCTTCCGGCTTATTTTCTTTTGGATAAATATCACCTGTTATAACGAAGTCTGCATCTGCACTGTAACAATAACCATCCTGGTAAAAATAACGGAACCGCCTGCCTCCGATTAACCCGGCAAAAGTCAGCTCACTCACACCTTCCGGTAAAGGCATCACTGCAGCCAGTGCATGTGCAGGGGGTCCACCAACAAAACAACTCAGTTTTAATGCATGTCCCTTTGCATTAGATTTACTCTGGTGTATACCAATCCCCCTGTGCAATTGGTAATGCAACCCAATTTCCTTATTCAGTTCATATTCATTTCCATTCAGCTGTACCCGGTACATACCCAAATTAGCATGCATAATTCCGGGGGCATCAATATCTTCAGTATATATCTGGGGTAATGTAATAAAAGCACCCCCATCTTTTGGCCAGTGATGAATCAAGGGAAGGTCTGATATCTTTATCTCCTCATACAAAATTGGTTTGAAAGAAGGATCTTTTTTTGGCAAAGCATGTAAAGCAGCCATTCCAGCTTTAATATTCCGGATCGGATGTTTAAATGCTTCCAGTGGGTTTTCCCTCAGTTCAATAATTCTTTGTACCAGCCTGAAAGTATCACGGAATATAAATTTACTTCTTTCCAGCGTGCCATAGATATTGGAAGCTGCTCTGAACTTAGACCCTTTCACATTTTCATATAATAAAGCCGGTCCTCCGGCTTCATATACACGCAGGTGGATTGCAGCCATTTCAAGATAGGGATCTACTTCCTCTTTAATCCTGATCAACTGGCCATTACGCTCCAGGTCAGTTAAACATGCTTCTAAACTTGAATAACGCATATAATAAATAATTGGTCAAGCAAAATTGCAACCGTTTGAGTGAATAAGTCAGGATTTCTTTTAAAAAATTCATTTAATTTCACTGTTCAATTATGCTATATGAGAAAATACTTAACGGTCATATTAACGTTTGTAACAACTCTTTTGTTTGCCCAGCAGGAAATCAAGCTAGAACAGGCAAAATTTAAAACGGGAGATCATTCAGAATGGAAAAATCCCGATTATAATGATAAAGATTGGCCACTTATAAAATCCAATATACAATGGGAATATCAGGGCTATGCAGACTATGATGGTTATGCCTGGTACCGTTTCCATTTCTTTTTACCTTCAGCTATTAAGGAAAAATCCCTTTGGAAGGATAGCCTGCGGTTATTACTGGGTAAAGTAGACGATAATGATGAAACTTACCTTAATGGAGAATTGATAGGTAAAACAAATGGCTGGAATATTACAAGGGAATATCATATAGCCACCAATGCTCCATCCCTTAAATGGAATGCAGAGAATGTACTTGCTGTTAGGGTACAGGATACTGGTGGTGCTGGTGGAATTTACGGAGGAATTCCCGTAGTTTCCATTATGGACATTATAGATGGCATTCACATTAAACTGGATTATTCAGGTAATGAAGCTGCAGTGCTTATCCTTAATAATGTATCCAAAAGTATAGAAGGTAAACTCTATGCTACTGTTAGTGATCCGGAAAACAATAAAGTACTGAAAAATATCAATAAAAATATTACACTAAAACCGGATGAAACCTATTCTCTGCCAGTAACCAATAATATTCATGAACGATTATTAATTGCAGCCACATTTGAAGAAGCTCAATCAGGCAAAAAAATAGATATCAGCAAAATAACTCCTTATATATTGACTCCTGCTGTAAGCGATTTGCCTAAAATTAACGGGGCTAAGATTCTTGGGGTCAGGCCTGCTTCTCCGGTCTTATATAAAATTGCTGCAACCGGACAAAAACCACTGACCTATACTGCTGATAACCTCCCAAAAGGTTTAACACTGGATAAAGTAAACGGAATAATATCCGGAAGCTTACCCCATAAAGGCAATTATGATATCCTCCTGAAAGTGAGCAATGCCAAAGGAAAAACAGAACGTAAGTTTACGATTTCAGTGGGTGATATACTGGCACTGACTCCTCCAATGGGCTGGAACAGCTGGAACTGCTGGGGTTTAAGTGTAAGTACTGAAAAAGTTCAATCCAGTGCAAAAGCCCTGATTGATAAAGGACTTATAGATCATGGCTGGGCTTTTATGAATATTGATGATGGCTGGGAACAACCTGTAAGAGATAATCAGGGTAATGTTATTCCGAATAATAAATTCCCGGATATGAAACTGCTGGGCGACTGGCTGCATAGTAGGGGCCTTAAATTTGGCATCTACTCCTCTCCTGGCCCAACAACCTGTGGGGGTTATCTGGGCTCTTATCAACATGAATTGAACGATGCTGCTTCCTATGCCAAATGGGGAGTAGATTACCTGAAATATGACTGGTGCAGCTATGAAAAGATAAATGGTAAAGATACTACCCTGGCTGCCTATCAGAAGCCTTATGCCGTAATGCGGGATGCCCTGCTGCAACAAAACAGGGATATCGTATTCAGCCTATGCCAGTACGGTATGAAAAATGTATGGGAATGGGGCGATAAAGTGAATGGTAATTGCTGGAGAACAACCGGTGATATTGAAGACACCTGGGAAAGTTTAAGCAGTATTGGTTTTAGCCAGAAAGTGCAGCACGCTTATACCAAACCTGGCAGGTGGAGCGACCCGGATATGCTGATTGTTGGACAGGTTGGTTGGGGAGAAAACCTTCACCAGACCAGGCTCAATCCCGATGAACAATATACCCATATCAGTTTATGGTGTTTATTATCCGCCCCGTTACTTATTGGATGTGATATCAGTAAAATGGATGATTTTACAGTTGCATTGCTGAGTAATGATGAAGTAATTGCTGTAAATCAGGATATACTGGGTAAAGAAGCTAAACAGGTATTGGCAACTCCGGATTACCAGGTTTGGATGAAACCACTGGAAGATGGGTCTCATGCCATTGGCATCTTCAATCTTACTGAAAAATATAAATCCATTGCTATTAAATGGAGTGAACTGGGACTGGGTAAATCTGGTTCAGTTTCTGTAAGGGATTTATGGAGGCAGAAAAACCTGGGGGCTTTTACAGAACAATTCAGTTCTAAAGTGGCTCCCCATGGTGTAACTTTTATAAAAGTTTCAGAATAAAACGACTATTGCAAACAAAATAAATTATCCCTATCTTGTTTGCTAACCTAAACCTAATTATATGATGTTTCATCAGGCTTTAGCAAATATTCAATGGCTGCATGTATTGATTGCTGCACTGGCTTATTTTGCACTGGGCTCTCTATGGTACAGCCCCGTTTTATTTGCAAAGAAATGGATTACACTTGTAAACATTGACATGAGCGACCCTAATGCTAAAAAAGGGATGCCCCTGATGTTTGCCGGTAGTTTTGTTTGTATGTTTATTATTGCCTCCGGAACTGCATTACTCCAGCAATTTATCCCGGGTACAGATGCCAATATTGGTTTTCATATTGGCCTGCTGATTGGCATTATGCTGGTATCTGCTGCAGTGGCCATTAATTACCTGTATACTAAAAAACCATTGGCGCTGTTTCTGATCGACTGTGGCTATCATGTTGCCGGTATTACCATTGCCAGTACTATACTGGGTGCCTGGCACTAATCTGAAAAAATAAAAGAAAGAAACCCTGAAGGCTACCCTTCAGGGTTTTATTTTTGCAGTATGACTAAACTGAGTGTGAATATTAATAAAATTGCTACGCTCCGCAATTCCAGGGGGGGCAATAATCCGGATGTAGTTAAATCAGCCATCGATGTGCAACGCTTTGGTGCAGATGGTGTTACTGTACATCCCAGGCCGGATGAACGGCATATCCGGTATGCAGATACCCGGAGCATTAAAAATGTAATTACTACCGAATTTAATATTGAAGGCAATTGCAGGGAACAGAAATTCATTGAGCTGGTTCTGGAAACCAAACCCGATCAGGTTACGCTGGTTCCGGATGCTTTGGGCCAGCTTACCAGCGACCATGGTTGGAATACAATTGAATACAAAGATTACCTCCTTGAAACCATTGCCATCTTTAAAAATGCAGGTATACGCGTTTCTATTTTTGTAGATCCTGTTATTGAAATGGTGGAAGGCGCTGCCCTTACAGGGACAGACCGTATTGAATTATATACCGAAGGATATGCCACCCTTTTTGCAGCAGGGAAGAAACAGGAAGCCATTGCACCCTATATTCTGGCAGCACAGAAAGCAAGCGAACTGGGATTAGGTATCAATGCAGGCCACGACCTTGACCTGCAAAACCTGCAGTTCTTTAAACAGAATATTCCCTGGCTGGATGAAGTGTCCATTGGCCATGCCCTGATCTGTGATGCACTTTACCTGGGACTGGAAAATACTATTCAGCTCTATAAAAGGCAGTTACATTAATAGATATAATAACCCACTCAATATTTAATTTTACCTTGCAATAAGAAATCATCATCATGGATCAAATACAGGTAGGTATTATTATGGGTAGCGATAGTGATTTGAAAGTCATGCAACCCGCTGCCGACATCTTAAAGGAATTTAAGATCCCATTTGAAGTAACCATCGTATCCGCACACCGAACCCCACACCGTATGCTGGATTATGCCAGCCATGCGAAAGAAAGGGGTTTAAAAGTAATTATTGCAGGTGCGGGGGGAGCAGCCCATCTTCCGGGAATGGTTGCCAGTATTACCACTATTCCTGTAATCGGCGTTCCGGTTAAGTCATCCAATTCCATTGATGGCTGGGATTCTGTTCTATCTATACTGCAAATGCCTAATGGCATTCCGGTAGCTACCGTTGCATTGAATGCTGCTAAAAATGCAGGTATCCTGGCAGCAGAAATTATCGGCACTTTTGATGATAATGTAAGCCTTGCACTTGAAAAATATAAGCAAACTATGCAGGAAGAAGTACTGCACAAAGTAGAAAAACTGAAAACAGAATGGCCCAATGATTTTGACCTGTAATTGGGTTAATCATTTACGGTAATCCAGATAAAGTCAGGTTCCAGCCCCAAAGATGCTTTATGAATCATTTGCATAAATTCTTTTCCGTAACGGGCATACCAGGCAGACAGGTTATCGGTTCTTTCCTGTAAACTGTTTGCCGGAAATACTGATTGTTTAAAAGCACTGATCTGCTGCTGCTGTATATCAAATTTCCTCTTTTCAGCCCTTAGTAACTTTTTTTCCAGTTCAGCCAGCCTTTTAATGGCTTTAGCTTCTATAGCTGAGACATGATCCCCAAGGGAAGCATCTATCTTTCCTGCTTTTTCTTTTAATGCGGTATAATAAGTAGATGCCGTTCTCAATTCTTCCGATAAATCCAGGGAATGCTGAGATGCTGTTTTTACCAGTTCATTGATTAAAAATACAGCAGGTTGAAACAGGTCCTTTATGGTAAACCCAAGTTTTTGCATAATAGCTTCCTGCCGCCCCCTGATCAGCGCAAAAGAATTACGCAGAAGCAGCACAGGGTAAGGCACTTCTGATGCAGCAAATACCTTCTTCAGTTCCAGCCAGTAAGCCAGTTCTCCCCCGCCACCCACAAACAAAATATTGGGTAAGATCGTTTCCTGAAATACGCCCCGCAAAATCACATTGGCACTAAACCTTTCCGGAAACTGTTCTAATTCATTCAAAACACCTTCCAAATTCCAGGATAACTGAAGGCTTTGAACCGTATACTGATTATTTTTCAGTTCTATCCGCTCCCTTTTATCTTCAAATAAATAGAATAAGTTCAATTCCCTGCCTCCTGCCTGCACTTTATATTGTTCTGATAAACTACGGATGGTTTGCTGGACTGCTGTATGAGAGAACTGCTCTTTTAACTCTTTTTCAATTACCGTCTGAAATGACTTTTTTAGTCTGGCATTATCCGGTATAACAATTAATAACCCATATTCCGCAAAAAGGGAATTCACTAATTCCAGTGTGGCATGCTGAATGGTTTTCCCAATGGTATAGGCACTGCGTAATAAGCCTGCCATTTCATTTCCAAAAGGGAGCACACCAATCTGGCCATAGATCTCCTCTATCAGCTGCACCAGTTTTTTGTCCACTTTCATTCTGCCAACGGCACCTGTCTGATTGGTTTCCCAAACCAGCTTCTTTCCATCAATATTGATATAACCCAGTTCATCCAGGTCGGCATCCTCACTGCCCATATAATACACCGGAACAAAATGATTACCGTCCAGAGCAACATTAAATTCCTCAGCCAATTTAATTACATGAAAAATCTTATAAATAAAGTAGAGTGGTCCGGTAAATATATTGGGTTGATGTGCTGTAGTAATGGTAAAACAATTTGTATCCAGTAAAGATATCAGGTTCTTTTCCTGTTTAGCTGTTAATGCAATCCCCTGATATTGATCTCTCAGTTCCTCTACCAATAAGGAACGATTGGTTGGAAAGGATTGCCTTGCTTTAATGGCCGCTTTAATCCCATCCGGAGTTGGGGCATGTACATAAAAATCTTTCAGAAAATCAGCCTGGTTCAGATAGTCAATAGCAATCTTGGAAAAATACCCTGTTTCACTGTATTTTATTGTACTTACTGAAAAGTCCATCTGAGAATACCCTGTTTTTTGGTTCAAGAATGGCTGCAAATTACAGATAATAAAACTCTTGTCCTCAACGATTCTCTATTTCGAAAAACATTCAGTTCTATTTAGTTTTTTTTGTAAATCTCCGGGTTTCCTTAGATTTGAGTAACGCTTATACTATTGCTATATGGAAACCTACGGTAAGATACTGCTCATTGCCATGCCTGCTTTTCTGGCTCTGGTGCTATTTGAAAAATGGTATGGCTGGTATAAAGGCAATGATACTGTCCGGAATATGGATATGATTTCCAGTCTGAGTTCTGGTATTACCAATGTCACCAAAGATGTACTGGGTTTAAGTATCGCTATTATTTCCTATAGCTGGCTGGTGGATAAAATTGCCCTTGTTCATATCCGGTCCACATTTCTGATCTATGCCATTGCTTTTCTGGCACTTGATTTTGCAGGTTACTGGACACATCGTATTGCTCATGAATATAACTTTTTCTGGAACAACCACATTGTTCATCACAGCAGTGAGGAATATAACCTGGCCTGTGCCCTCCGCCAGAGTATTTCCGTGTTTGTAAGAATTTATGCCGTGTTGTTATTGCCTGCTGCTTTACTTGGGATCTCTCCAAAAGTAATTGCAGTTGTGGCACCATTGCATTTGTTTGCGCAGTTCTGGTACCATACCCGTCATATTAATAAAATGGGATTCCTGGAAAAGATCATTGTAACCCCTTCCCATCACCGGGTACACCATGCTATTAATCCGCAATACCTGGATAAAAACTATGGACAAATCTTTATTTTCTGGGATAAACTTTTTGGTACTTACCAGGAAGAATTGAAAGATACACCTCCTGTTTATGGTATCACCAGGCCGGTACATACCTGGAACCCGATCAAGATCAATTTCATCCACCTTTGGTTATTGATTAAAGATGCCTGGCGCACCAAAAGCCTGAAAGACAAACTGCGTATCTGGCTGATGCCTACGGGTTGGCGCCCTGCAGATGTGGCAGCTAAATACCCTGTATTCAAAATAGAAGATGTTTACCACTTTGAGAAATATGAACCAGCTGTTCCAAAAACCCTGATTATCTGGAGTTATTGTCAGTTGGTAATGATGCTTGGATTTACCAGTTACCTCTTTGGCAATATTGCAAGCATCAATCAGCTGAATGAAAGTTATATTTACTGGTATGGGCTCTTCGTATTTTTAAGTGTTTATGCTTATACCGAACTGATGGATAAAAGCAAATATGCTTTTATCTGGGAAATGATCAAAAATTGCATGGGTATCTTTTTTATCCTGCGTTTTGGCGACTGGTTTGGTGTCAGTTCCTTTGCACCGGTAATTAATCAATTTTTACTGGCTTATTTCTCTGTGTCCGCAATTATAGCAGTCTGGTTTTGCAGCAGGTTCTCTACCACTTCGCCTTCCAGGTCATAATCATAGGCTTTGGTAATTTTTACCTGTACAAAATCACCGATGACCAGTTTCTTTTTAGAATGGATAATCACTTCATTGTCTACTTCCACACTGTCAAACTCAGTGCGGCCCAGGTACCTGCCGGCTTCTTTTTTGTCGATGATGACTTTAAATATTTTACCCAGTTTCTCCTGGTTTTTTTCTAAACTGATTTCCTGTTGTACTTCCATGATCTCCTGTGCCCGCAACTCTTTTTCTTCAGCAGGTATAGCATCTTCCAACTCGTATGCAGAAGTATTTTCTTCATGACTGTATTGGAAAATACCCACTCTGTCAAATTTCTGTTCCTGTAAAAAGGCTTTTAGTTCTTCCACATCTTCTTCAGTTTCTCCTGGGAAACCTGCAATCAGGGTAGTCCGGATACAAATTCCCGGAACTCGTTGACGGATCTCTGCAATCAGTTCCGCCATTTCTTCCCTTGTAATATTCCTTTTCATGGCTTTCAGCATATTATTGCTGGCATGTTGTAAAGGCATATCCAGGTATTTACAAATATTATCGCGTTCACGCATCACATCCAGTACTTCCAGCGGAAACTTAGAAGGATAGGCATAATGCAAACGGATCCATTCAATTCCTTTCACATCTGCCAGCGCATTCAGTAAATCCGGTAAAGCACGTCTTTTATAAAGGTCCAACCCATAATAAGTTAACTCCTGTGCAATCAGCATAATTTCCTTCACCCCTTTTTTCACCAGTCCTTCCGCTTCTTTTACCAGGTCTTCAATGGATTTGCTGATATGCTGGCCCCGCATTAACGGAATGGCACAAAATGCACAGGTACGGTTACAACCCTCACTAATCTTAAGGTAGGCATAATGCTGAGGGGTACTCAGTAAGCGTTCGCCAAGCAATTCGCTTTTATAATCGGCATTCAGTTGTTGCAGCATTAAGGGCAATTCCAGGGTGCCAAACCAGGCATCGACTTCCGGAATTTCCTTTTCCAGATCGCCCCGGTACCTTTCACTCAGGCAACCGGTCACATATACTTTATCCAGTTTGCCCCTGCGTTTCAGTTCCAGCTGATCCAGAATGGTATTAATACTTTCCTCCTTGGCCTTATCAATAAAACCACAGGTATTTACCACCACTATATTATGGTCCAGCTTCTTATTCTCATGCACCACATCAATTTCGTTGGCAGCCAGCTGCCCGCTCAGCACTTCACTGTCCACCAGGTTCTTACTGCAACCCAGTGTAATGATATTTACTTTGTCCTTTTGTAGTTTTTTTGATTTCATAAAGTGGGTAAAGATAATCCCTGAGGAAAGATTTTTAAAAGATTAGAATTAATGGAAGATTATCCGGCAATGCTCTGCATAATTTTAACTGCATGTTCCCGGCTGTTTTCTATAAACAGGCTATGGGTATTCATACCGCCACAAACCACTCCTGCCAGGTAAATTCCCTTCACATTAGTTTCATGGGTGGCTTCATCATAAGCAGGCTTTCTTACCTCATCTGAAGATAATTCAATTCCCATTTTTTCCAGAAAAGATAAATCCGGCTGGTAACCGGTTGCTGCAATTACCCAATCATTGGGTAGCTCCTTTACTCCTTCCGGCGTTTGTATGATGACTGCTGTCTCCGTGATAGATTTAATGGTAGAATTAAACCAGGCTTTAATACTGCCTTCTGCAATCCTGTTTTCTATATCCGGTTTTACCCAGTATTTCACCCTTCTGCCAATTTCACTCTCCCGGATCACCATAGTAACGTCTGCACCCTTTCGCCAGGTTTCCAATGCTGCATCCACCGCCGAATTATTGGCCCCTACTACTAATACTTTCTGAAAAGCATAGAAATGAGGGTCCTGATAATAATGGGTTACTTTTGGCAATCCTTCTCCAGGAACATCCAAAAGATAGGGCAGCCCGTAAAAACCAGTAGCAATCACCAGGTTTCTGGTAAAGTAATCCTGCTTTGAACTGGTAATTTTAAAAACTGTTTCTTCCTCAGTAAAAGACTGCGTTTTTTCTACTTTATTCACAGACTCAAAAAGGCGGATATGCAAAGCAGCACTCACTGCAACCCTCCGGTAATATTCCAGGGCTTCATTTCTGGTGGGCTTGGCATTATTGCTCACAAAAGGAATACCACCAATCTCCAGTCGTTCAGAAGTGGAAAAAAAAGTCATGTTCTGAGGATAGTGATACAGGGAATTTACCAGACAACCTTTTTCCATCACCAGGTATTGCAAACCCTTCGCTTTGGCTTCCAATGCACAAGCCAGTCCAATGGGTCCGGCTCCAATAATCACCACATCATAAACCTGTTCCTGTATTTGCATAAAAGGCTTTTAAAGCATCCGTTTATTTATGAATTTCACTGCTGAAATGAAACTGTATATCCGGATTATTCGTAATTTCTGTATTTAAAAACCATTCACTCTGTGCCAGGTAAACCGGATGTCCGTCTTTATCCAGTGCACTGTTGGTTTGTTTAAACCGCAAAAAATCGTCCAGCTTTTTCTGGTCTTTAGATGTCAGCCAGCAAGCTTTATAAAATGGTAATGAACGAAATTCTGCTGCTGCACCATACTCCTGCAATAACCGGTACTGAATCACTTCAAACTGGAGTTCTCCCACACAACCAATAATCTTCTTGGTTCCCCCGAACTGGGTAAACAATTGTGCTACCCCTTCATCCGTCAACTGCTGTATCCCCTTATCCAGCTGCTTGGTCTTCATCGGGTCTTTATTCACCAGTTCTTTAAATATTTCAGGTGAAAAGGTAGGTATCCCAATAAAATAAAAATTTTCTCCTTCTGTCAGGGTATCCCCAATTTTAAAATTACCGGTATCAAATAGCCCCACCACATCTCCCGGATATGCATCTTCAATCACATCCTTGCTCCTTGCTAAAAATGAATAAGGGTTACTGAAACGGATATCTTTATCCAACCGCACATGCCGGTAATACTTATTGCGTTCAAACCTGCCACTGCATACCCGCATAAAACCAATTCTGTCCCGGTGTTTCGGATCCAGATTGGCATGAATTTTAAAAATAAACCCACTGAATTTATCTTCTCCCACTTCCACTTCCCGTACAGATGTTTCCCTGCTCCTGGGTGTAGGTGCAATCCGGATAAATGTATTCAGCATTTCACGCACCCCAAAATTATTTACCGCACTGCCAAAAAATACCGGTGCCACTTTCCCCTGCAGGTAGTCTTCCACATTCAGTTCACCATGTACTCCTTCAATCAGTTCCACATCATCCCGTAAATGTTTGGCATCTGTTTCCCCTATTTTAGCTTCCAGGATCGGGTCTTCCAGGTCTTCTATCACAAAAGTATCTTCCACTTCTGCCTTGGTATTCGCTGCAAACAAAACCAGGTTTTTCTCACTTAAATCATATACCCCTTTAAAATCCTTGCCACTGTTAATGGGCCATGCCATCGGATGCAGGGCAAGGTTCAGTTCTTTTTCTATTTCTTCCAGCAGGTCAAACCGGTTTTTGCCATCCCGGTCCATTTTATTAATAAAGACAATTACCGGTGTATCCCGCATCCGGCACACTTCCATCAGCCTTCTGGTCTGGTCTTCCACCCCATTTACACTATCCACCACCAGTATTACACTATCCACTGCTGTTAAAGTCCGGTAAGTATCTTCAGCAAAGTCCTTATGTCCCGGTGTATCCAGCAGGTTTACCAGGCAACCCTGGTATTCAAAAGTCATTACACTGGTTGCCACAGAAATGCCACGCTGCCTTTCAATTTCCATGAAATCACTGGTGGCATGTTTTTTAATCTTATTGCTTTTTACCGCACCGGCAGTCTGTATCGCACCTCCAAATAATAATAACTTTTCCGTTAATGTGGTTTTACCCGCATCCGGATGCGAAATGATGGCGAATGTTCTCCTGCGTAATATTTCTTTTTCGTATTTCATGAGCTGACCTTATCTCAAAGTGATGGTTACACCCTGTAAAAAGTCTGCAAAGGTAAGGGTTGTGCATTTGCTGAACAAAGACAGGGTTTAGAACTCCGGGATTATTACAAAATTTAACCGTGATACAACAGGCATTAAGCGGTTCAGGTTTTTTATTTTAAATCAGAATACTGTATATTACGGGCCATAAGGGACTGTTCAGCAGCCTTTTTGAAAGCCCTTATTCCTTCATTGCAGCCATCTGAAAAAGGAAATAATTCATCCTTTTAAATTTTGTACATGCATCCTGCCCAACAAAAAAAAGAACAACCAGCCCTAAAAAAAACATTGGGAGCAGTTCATTTATGGGCCATTGCAGTGGGACTCGTTATTTCCGGAGAATATTTTGGCTGGAATTATGGCTGGGGGGTTGCTGGTACCATTGGTATGTTATGGGCTACCGGAATTGTTACAATCTTATACCTCACTTTTGTTTTCAGTTTTACCGAATTAACTACCGCCATTCCAGAAGCAGGCGGACCTTTTGCCTATGCGCATAAAGCATTTGGGCCTTTAGGAGGCTTAATAGCCGGCTATGCTACCCTGATAGAATTCTTATTTGCCACTCCTGCCATTGCGTATGCTTTGGGCGCTTATGTTCAATTCCTCTACCCCACTACCCATATCCTGTACAATGCCATTGCCTTTTATGCTTTATTTACCTGGATCAACCTTATCGGTATTAAAGAATCAGCCATTTTTACCCTGCTCGTTACTTTGCTGGCCATTGCTGAATTACTGATCTATCTGGGTTTGGTGGCCCCCCATTTTAAAATGGAAAACTTTATGCAAAACAGTATGCCTTTCGGATGGAAGGGTGTATTTGCAGCATTGCCCTTTGCAGTCTGGTTTTACCTGGCTATTGAAGGGGTAGCCATGGTGGCAGAGGAGGCCAAAGACCACCACCGTTCCATCCCCAGGGGCTATATCACAGGTATCGCTACGCTTACCTTCCTTGCATTGGCTGTTATGATTGCAACGGGGGGCATTACCCGCTGGCAGGATTTATCTGCCATTGATTACCCTTTACCGCAATCCATCGGTATTGTACTGGGACGAAATAGCAGTATCACCAAATTTTTTGCCGGTATCGGTTTATTCGGTCTGGTTGCATCCTTTCACAGTATCATTACCGGTTATTCCCGCCAGATCTATGCACTGGCCCGTGAAAATTATTTACCAAACTTTCTGGCTGCCCTGCACCCTAAATATAAAACCCCGCATTGGGCATTGATTGCAGGCGGACTGGTGGGTATCATCAGCATTTATTCCGGCACCACAGATAAACTGATCATTTTTTCTGCCTTAGGGGCAGTATTTATGTATATGATCAGTATGGTAAGCCTTTTTAAACTCCGAATTGATGAAGCTAAAATGCACCGGCCTTTTGCTGCACCTTTTTATCCTTATTTTCCGGCCATTGCGCTGATACTGTCCACTGTTTGCTTAATTGCAATCATTTATTACAATATCTGGTTAAGTATTTTATTTTTTGCAGCTTTATTCATCATTATTGCAGGGTTTATGCTGATGGGTAAACATAAAACAAAGGAACCCGATTAATGCCATACCGTTGTACCATACAACATCATCATTATGTTTTCAGCAACCTGAAAACTGTCCTGGCCAAAGCCTCCCCATTCCGCTCCGGCGATGCACTGGCAGGTATACAGGCATCAACTTATGAAGAAAGGGTGGCCGCACAGATCGCTTTGGCTGATATACCTTTAAAAGATTTTCTGCAGGATACAATGATCGATTATCATCAGGATGAAATTACCCGGCTGATTATTGATACACATGATACCATTGCATTTGCACCAGTTTCTCATTTTACAGTGGGTCAATTGCGCGACTGGCTCCTGAGTGATAATGCCAATACAGCCAGCCTGGCTGCCATATCCATGGGTTTAACCCCTGAAATGGTGGCAGCTGTGAGTAAACTGATGCGGAACCAGGACCTGATTGCTGTAGCCCAGAAATGTGAAGTGGTGACGCAATTCCGCACTACCCTCGGACTCAAAGGAAGGCTCTCTGCCAGACTGCAACCCAATCATCCTACCGATGATGCCAAAGGCATTATGGCCTCAGTAATAGACGGATTATTATATGGCAGCGGTGATGCCGTAATTGGTATTAACCCGGTTTCAGATAACCCTTCCACAGTGGTTCAACTCCTGAATATGCTGGATGCATTGCGGAACAAATTTTCCATTCCTACTCAAACCTGTATCCTTTCACATATTACCACTACCCTGCAGGCTATACAGCAACAGGCACCGGTTGACCTGGTCTTTCAGTCCATTGGCGGTACAGAAAAAACCAATACAGGTTTCGGAGTAAATATAGCGCTGTTAAAAGAAGCACAGGAAGCTGCACTTTCCCTGCATAGGAATCCGAACAGCCATCAGGTGATGTATTTTGAAACGGGGCAAGGCTCTGCTTTATCTGCCAATGCACATGAGGGTGTGGATCAGCAAACCTGCGAAACCCGTGCTTATGCAGTAGCCCGTCATTTCAATCCCTTTATGATCAATTCTGTGGTTGGATTTATCGGACCGGAATATTTGTTTGATGGGAAACAGATTATCCGTGCAGGGCTGGAAGATCATTTCTGTGCAAAATTAATGGGGTTACCCATGGGAATGGATATCTGTTATACCAACCATGCGGAAGCAGATCAGGATGATATGGATAATCTGCTGACTTTATTGGGTGTTGCCGGTTGTAATTTTATTATTGGCGTACCCGGTGCAGATGATGTAATGCTCCATTACCAGTCCACCTCTTTTCATGATGCACTCTATGCCCGTAAAACCCTGCATAAAAAACCAGCTCCTGAATTTGAACAATGGCTGGAAGAACAGGGTATTACAGATCCGGATGGGAATCTCCTCCCTGCTTACTGTTTTAAAACCCAATTATTGCATACCCGTTTCTGATATGAGTGAAATAGAAATCATACCGCAATCAGTTCAGCAGGACCCCTGGGAACATTTAAAACAGTTTACCAGGGCAAGGATTGCATTGGGACGTACAGGTAACGCTGTACCCCTGAAAGAAACCTTACAGTTTAAACTGGCACATGCGTTTGCAAAAGATGCTGTATTCTCTTGCCTTGATTTCCCATTGCTGCAAAAGCAATTAGCAGTATTTGATATACCTGTTCTAACAGTAAAAAGCCGGAATACCAGCAGGCAGCATTACCTGCAAAGGCCAGACCTTGGTAAAAAGTTAAATACCGATGATGAGCAGCAGTTGCAATTCCAGTCAAAAGAATCTGATATAGCCATTGTAATAGCAGACGGATTGTCGGCAACATCCATTAATCTCCATGCTGCCGCAATTCTCGGGTTGCTGCTTCCCCTTTTACTGGAAAGACAATATCGTATGGCTCCACTGGTCCTGGCAGAACAGGCAAGGGTGGCTTTAGGTGATGAAATTGCTACCCGTTTAAATGCTAAACTGGTTATTGTTTTTATAGGGGAAAGGCCTGGTTTATCGGTCAGTGACAGCCTGGGGGTTTACATCACATATAACCCATCACCCGGATTTACGGATGAGAAACGTAACTGTATCTCCAATATTCACGGGGAAGGATTGTCTTACGAAGGGGCTGCCCGTAAAATTGATTATCTGGTATCGGAAAGCCTGCGGTTGCAATTGTCAGGTGTGCAACTGAAAGACAATGACCTGCTCCTGCTTTGAAAATAAGCATCATTTATTATTTCCAATATGTCAAAGATCTGCTTCTGCCCAAAAAAATAACCTGCTACTAAGTGCCGGCCGGGTTGTAATAGCAGGGTATTCGTATGTTTTTAAGCAGAAAAACGATATAGAAAAGCTGTTTTTTCAGCCCTTACCATATCGTTACAAATTTATAAAATATTTATCTTTATTGCAAATATTTGAGTAGGAATTTATATCAATTTCTGATACCCCACCACATCCAGAACCTGGTTGAATTTTTCGCCAACCTGCCGGTAATGTGCACACTGCACAAATCCCATTTTTTCAAATAAACGGATACTTCCGGTATTATCCCCTGATATAGTACCGATCAGGTTTTTCAGTCCCTTTTTTCGGGCAGTATTTTCCAAATGGGTGATGGCAGTTTTGCCAAGTCCTTTATTACAATAATCGGGGTGCAGGTAAATCGTAATCTCAGCTGTGCGGTCATAGGCCTGCCGCTTCTTAAAATGGGTCAGAAAACAATAACCGGCAATGGATTCCCCCTCGTAGATCAGGTAGGAATCATACAAAGGATGGTTAATATAAATAAACTCTTTCAACTGCTCAATGGTCACGGGTTCTGTATGAAAAGTAGCAGTAGAATGAGCAATATACCAGTCGTAGATGGCTTTTACTGCCGTTAAATCCTGTTCCTGTATCTGTACAAATCGTATTTCCATTTCCACTATTTTACCCATCTTCTTTTATTCCATAAACTTAAACAAAATCAGTACCTCTCCTTTTGCATCATGTATTTTAGATTCAGGTATCTGCAGTAGATAATTATTAAAATTATCTCCATGATGTAAATCATCATGATCCCTGTGTCGTAATCCAATCGGGTTAATATAACCCTGAACATCTTTCGTAATCTTATGAATGGACAATTGTTCCGGGCGGCTGGCATGAAAAGTGGCAAATTCCACTTCTTCCAGATTAGTTTTTGAAAAATCGCATTTGTCCACGTATAATTTAGTTGCATGCAAGGGTATTTCCCCGTAATGATAAGGAACTTTATAGGTAAGGGTAGCATTTTGCACATCAAATTCGTTACTCCTGGTATGTTGTGCATTGTTAATCAGTTCTGTAAAAAGATCGGGCTTCTCTGAATGTTCACTATTGGTATCTGAATGATTACTCATACTGCTAAAATATTATTTTTTCTGCTCTTGATGGTAAATTTCCACTAATTGGTGGCCTGCTTTTTCCCGGGCATAAATACCTGTAATAGTAAATCATATAATTCCGGGTGCTTTTCCTGCATTCGGTGAGGCTGTTCAAAAAAATATTCTGCAGCTACTGCTAAAAATTCTGCTTCGTTGGTGGTGGCATAGGGATTGATATCCGATTCCCCCATTTTGATCAGTCTTATTTCCTGGTGGATACGTTTAAGCCAGGGAACCACATACTGAGGGGGAATAAATGTTCTTGGGCATCCGTCTGTATCCCCATCTGCCGCATCAATCAGATGAACAAATTCATGTACTGCTGTATTGGAATGGGAATGAGGGTCTGAAAAATCCTGATGTAAATCCTGTTTCGATAAGATCATCACATCTTTCATAGGGCCATTGCCTACCATGCCGAGTACATTCCGCCCCTCACCCCTGATCGCAAAATCTGTATTAAAAGAACCCGGATATACCAGTACTTCGTGTATATTGGGATACTCCCAACCCTTAAAGGCAAAAATGGGAATAATAGCTGCAGCTGCAACCAATACCCGGTCTGCATCGGATACCTCCGTCTTAACCCCTGTAATCCTCACTTTCTCCAGAAAAGTCAGCAGGCGTTTTTCAAAATCTGCTTTCTCTGCATCATTCAATCCCTGATAAAATGTTACCTGCTCTTCCAACGTCTTTTTTACTACCGGAATTAAAGGTAATGGCAAGGGTTTTGGTTTTGCTTTAAATACCAAATAAAATACAGTACCAAATAAACCAATAAGTAAGAGCACAACCATCAACTGCATATTGTAAATTGAAAAAGCAAGATAAGATTAAATAATATTATCTTTCGGATCATTAAATGCAATGGCATGCAGCCAACTCCCATTTCCTCCTTTATCAGCCTGAAATTCAGGTACTGGAATTTCGTTTCCATGTTGTTGGTGGTATGGGTACATACCTATAATTTAAAATATGCTTACTTGCAACACGTATGCACTTTTCCTTAATCCGGCAACTGAATGGCTTCGCCTTTATCATCTTTGCAATACACGTGCCTCTGTTATTCTAAATGAATGCCTCACTCTTTCCTTTACTGCAATCCATTCCCAATTTTCGCCTGCTGCTTTTTATCGGATTGCCATTCACCATTATTTTATTTTGTATAGGATCCGGTGTATTTTAAAAAATCAGTCCTCAGGCATATGGATTACTTACAGGTGGTAGATAATAAGTAGTATTTATCGGTTATGTTTTGTCTACTGAACATATTCGATAAAAAAATGTTTATACCATCCACCTTAGCTATAAGATAATTTCTTAATATCCAAACATGCTGAATAACTGCTGATAATCCGGATTATTCGGGCCAATCCTTTTTAATATAGTAACCGGCTGCAGGGCTTTTTCCTTCCGGTGGGTTTGTACATACAAAAGAGCCAGGGCATAATTCAATCCGCCATCTTCCGGACTGATTGCTAACCCTTTTAAAAAAGCAGCTTCTGCTTTGGGGAAATCTCCATGCTGCTCAGTTAGTAACCCATAATTGTAATAAACGCGAGGGTTAGCTGTATGCAATGCCATTGCTTTTTCAAAACTATTGGCCGCTTCTTTTGTATTGTTCAGTTCATTGTACAATAAGCCCAGGTTAAAATAAACACGATCGTTTTTAGGATCTGTTTTTTGGGCCTCCAGTAAAATATGCAGGGCCTCTTTATTTTTATTCATGTTATTATAGGCTGCTGATAAATTCAGCCGCACATAATTCATAGCTGCATCTTTTTTCAGCGCACGCAGATAGTATTGCTCGGCACCTGTATAATTTTTCTGCTTCAGGTAATAATCGCCAATCATTACATTACCAATGGCAAAATCGGCCTGATAAAACAAATAATGCTCCATTTCCTGCTTTGCATTGCTGAATGCAGGATAAATGGCCGCCGGCACCTGATCATTTGGCAGGTTGCTATAGAGTTCTGCTGCTGCAATCCGTACCGATTTAACCGGATCAGTTAATAGATTACCTGCAACATTCAACCATGTAGCCGCAGGAAAATCAGCCAGGCTTTTCAGGGCCCTGTAGCGTACCTGTGCATCTTTATCTTGCAGGCATTTTAATAAAGCACCTGTACTTTTATTATCAGAAAAATTATTTAAATAATGTGCAGCCGTAGCATGAATAATGGATGGAACGGCAGTATCTCCCAGCAGTTTTAATAAATGAGCTTCTGCCTGGTTATCCGTTTTACTGCCCGGAATCAGGTCTTCAGCAAAATGGTATTTACGTGCAGGTCCATACCATTTCACTATGGCATCTGCCGCCCATTTGGCTGTTTGGTTTTTATGGCAGTTGTTACAGGCATTGGGTGTACTGTATTGTACGGATAAATCCGGCCTGGGCACCCGGAAAGTATGGTCGTACCGCAGGTCATTCCCCATATAAACCTTACCTGGCATATGACAGTTTTTACATTCCGCACCCGTACTGCCCGTCCGGTGAAAAGTATGGGTGGGGGCATCATATGTTTTAGCATGGCATTGCAGGCAAACCATATTACCGGTGAGTACTATATGGCCGGAATGCGGATTATGGCAGTTACTGCATTTTACACCCCGGGAAAACATTTTACTTTCTGCAAAAGACGTATAGGTATAGTCTTCATCATTCGCCTGCCCGTCTGCATAATAATGATCAATAGAAGGTATTTCCGGAATCATATCTTCCATCAGGTCACCGGAATGTACGGTAGGGTTAAAAGCAGTCGCCGAAACAGAAGCCGCCCGCACATGGCAGGGTGCACAGTTATTAATCTGTGCAATCTGTTCCGTACCACTGGCAATTTTAATCAGTGAGCCGGCAATTTTATTACCGGATTTATAATCCGTATTGATATAATCGATATGCGACTTACCGGCACCATGGCAGCTTTCACAGCTTACATTTATCTCATTGAAAGTGGTATGGTAAGTGTCTGTTTCGGGGTTATAGTTTTTTTGCAGGTTGGTACTATGGCAGGAAGCGCACATGGTATTCCAGTTTTGACCATTGCCTGTCCAGTGCAGCCAGTCGTTCGGCTGTATAACCTGTCCTGCATACTGGTTAAACCATTTGTGCAAGCGGCTATCCCAACTTAATCGGGTGGCCTGCATTCTTCCCCCCGGAAAATCTACCAGGTATTGTTGCAGGGGAAAATAACCAAAAGTATATTTAACCTGATAATCATGGCTCAGTCCATCTGGCCCCTGGGTATTAATAAAGAATTTACCGTCTTTTTTAAAAAAGTGACTGGTCACACCATCTGCAGTAAAGCTGCTGTTATTAAAATTACCCAGCACAACGGAATCAGTTGGAAGGGACATCGCTTTTTGGTGGTCAGACAGTTGCCAGTCTGCATACTCCTTTGCATGGCAGGTTTTACAAGTGGCAGATCCCACATAAGCGGTACTATCTGCTGCTATGGCAGTTTTCTGTTGTTTAGGTGAGCAGTTTTCTATGAGTACAGCACCTGAAAACATCAGAATGAGTAAAGAAAGGATAACCAGGAATTGTTTAGTTAACATGAGATCAGTATACTATATTGAATAGAATAAAAGTGTAAAAATAATAAATAGAGTCTGTCTTAAATTCTAAATAATTAAAAAGGGGATCTTTAACCTACCAGCTTCTGAGCTCCTTCTGACCATGTTCGGGTCAACCCCACCAATTGGTGGGGTTGACCCGAACATGGTCAGGCTCAGGTACGGAGCCGGTATATCTGAATACCCTTTTTATGAACAGAAAGTATATTTACTTTTTGCAGTTTACCTGATTTAATCTGGCCATAATCTCTAATTAAATAAATATTTCTAAAAAATTATTGCTATTAAAAAATTAAGTTTAATTTAGCGATACTAAAGATTAAACATTTAAGCTTTAGTACTTTTCAATTCTTATCATTTCTTTCCTGTAACCTCAACCAATCATCTTATTAGTAGTGGTTTTATAAACTGCTGCTTTCTCAGGGCCTGACTGTACGAGCATGATACTATCATGTTAACTGCTTCATGCCATTTTAATACCCTAACAAGTATTAACCCTTAAAACAGGATCCCCGCTTTTGCGGGGATTTTTTGTAGCCGCTTTGGCAACTACCGCCATTATTATCTCCATTGAAAACCAGCAATACCATTACGACCAGGGGGTCTATTATATGCAGACAAGTAATGGCTATACTGTTGTGCCGGCCCTATTGGAGCTACGATTACCACCCTGCCGCCTCAAACAAAGACGGTGGTGGTAAATCAAACCACCAATAATTATTATTATGGCACGTATTATGAAAAATCCGGAAATGGTTATACCGTAGTTCCTCCAACAGCAGGTATTATTGTTGAATACTTACCGGAAGGTGGGAAGGCAGTTACAGTAGGCGGACAAAAATATGTGCAGGTAGGTGAAACTTATTATCAGCCCATCCAGAAAGACGGAAAGAATATGTATGAAGTAGTGGAAGTGGAAGATGATGATAATTAAGAAAAAGTCTTGAATCCTGCGGTACAGTTACGATTTTGGATATTAAATTAAACTGTACTTGCAGGAACAAAATAATCTGTTTATATTGAATTGATATTAATTCAATCTTCGTCAACAAAAGATTAAAAAGTACCGGCTGCCATTTCTATGGCAGCTTTAAATTGAAAGTATTAATCTCCTATAAAACCGAAGGTCTGTCTGAATTAGACAGGCTTTTTGTTTTTACTTTTTAAGCAATCCGTCATCCTGTAACTGCTTCACCGTTAATTCAGTATATTTTTTACTGGTTTTTTCAAGATCATCCGGATTAGTTGCTTTAATATGTACAGACCAGATCATGGCTTCTGTCTTCAGGTCAAATAAATTGGATTCCAGGTAATAGGTTTTGTCCTGGGTATAATATCCCGGTGTGGAATATAAATCCCATGCATATCCATAATAATTATAAAAGCCGCCATACCCCCCATAATATCCACCATAGGATCCATAATAAGCAGGATATGCGCCACCATATACACCAAAACCGACTGTTGGGGAATTACTGCCCGAAACATATTTGGTTTCAGATTTCTGATCAACCAATGCAGTGGTAAGTATAGCATCTGCCCCTGATTTTCTGATAATATCTATAAAAATTTCACGGGGAGGTTTTTGCCCAACAATCTGCGGTATCTTATCCAGACTTTTAATGGCTTTGTACCCATGGGCTTCAGCAGCAGCGGCCAATTGTCCTTCCAGTTCAACCCTGGCTTCCAGTTTATTACTGATCACTGCAATAAAAATAGTTTTATACGTTCCTCTGGTTTGGGCAGAATCAAGGTAATGCCGGTTTGTCCATGCACTGGTAGTTTTCATGGATGGTTTACAGGCAAATATTGCAATTGCCAGAATCATTAATACTGAGATTTTTTTTATCATTGCTGATTAGTTTTAAGTTTATAGCAACTGTTTTAAGTATTGCAATTTCTCTGCTTTAAATACGCAAACAATTTTAACCGCTGAAATTATATTTTTTTCACAAGCTTACACAAAATATTATCATTACATAAGAGTAATTTTGATGAAATTTTTATTGCATTTATGGAATTATGCTTTATTTTAATTGCAGTATTCTTATGTAACTGCAGAAATTTTATTAACCCAGCATTTCATGCATAACCCTTTTCTTCAAAAACCCTGCATTATTTTTTATATGATACTGGCACAATGGATACTGCCATTGAAACTCTTGTCGCAAAGCAACCTGGATACCATTTATTTTAATAATGGGGAAAAACTGATCGGGGAAATTAAAAAAGAAGATTTGGGTATCCTGACTTTTGATTCTGATGCTTTTGGAATCATGAACATAAAAATGTACAAAATAAAAACCCTGAAAGCCCATACCAACAATATCAGACTGGAAACCACCGATAAAAAACTGTATTTTGGTTATATTGATTCCTGCAATGAAACAGGCACTATCTATTTAATAGACGGAGACCAGAAAGTAAAAATATTAATCCGGAATATATTCCTGATCAATACTTTTAAAACGGGCTTTATCAATCAGCTGGAAGGAAATGTAAGCGGTGGGTTTACGTTTACAAGGTCCAGCGGAGCCGGTCAGTTAAACGGAAGTGCATTGGTTAAATATAATACGCGTGCATTTGAATCGGAATTTAATGCTTCAATGATTGGTAGTTTTATTAATTCCCAGTATTCAAGAGACCGGGAAACCATGCAATTTAATGGAAGTTATTTCTTTTCCAATACCTGGTATTTTAGCGGGATTATCAGTTATCAGCGGAATCTGGAGCTGGGCATTGCCCGTAGGTTTCAGGAATTAGCGGGTTTCGGTGATAAATTCCTGATCAGAAACCACCTGAAAGCTTATATGCAAACCGGTTTATCCTTCAATGAAGAAAAATCTACAGAAGATCAAACTACTGGTGTATTACTGGAAATACCCTTAACCTTTAAACTGGATTTTTTCAAATACAAAAAGCCCAATATCCAGTTTTCAACTACACAAACCATTTATTACAGTTTGAGCCAGTCACACCGCTATCGCTATGATGGAAGTATCAATGTAAACTGGGAAATAATCGGTGATTTTTATCTGAATACCAACCTGTATATTAACTATGACAGTAAATCACCTATAGATGGTTCTGCAAAATCTGATTATGGGATCGTATTTGGTTTGACGTATAAATTTTAAAAATCCTCCGCTAAAATGTATTAACGGAATGATCTGCCTCTGGACCCCATCTGATTACCGTGGGGAGGTTGTTCTTCAGCAGGTTTAACAGCAATCTTTTTCCCGAATATAGATACACCGTCTAAAAGCCCCATAGCTTCCTTAGCTTCTTCTTTATTTAACATATCTACAAATCCAAAGCATTTACTTTTTCCTGTTTGCCTGTCAATAATCACCTGAGCATATTTCACTTCCCCGTATAATTCAAACATTTCTTTTAAATCTACATCATCAATTTCACCTGGTAGTCCTGCAACAAAAAGTTTCATATCAATTTTTTAATCAAAAGTGATGCATCTGCAAAAGATGCTTTAATTTTTTATAAAGATGGCTGTTTTTTCCCATTCAATACAAATAAACCTTACCCCTTACTTTCGATTTAAGATTTTTATAACCCTAATTATTACAAAATCTAATCGTTATCAGTAAGTTAGGTGAATACTTTAAACCATTATCTTTAAAGCACTAATTATTTTTATGAGAAAACTATTTTTGATTCTTGCCATTTCCTTCGTAGTAAGTACTGAGGCACAGGTTTTACCTTTAAGAGAACAGGCAGCAAAAATTGATGAAATACTGGCAGACCGCCTGAATCATTTACTTCCCGAACTGATGCAGGAAAAAGGAATAGAAATGTGGGTGCTGGTTAGCCGCGAATACAATGAAGACCCTGCATTAAAAACCATGCTGCCCGCAACCTGGCTTTCAGCCCGGAGAAGAACCATCCTGGTATTCTATAATAATCCAAAGGAAAAAATATTTAAAAAGTTAGCCATTGCAAGATATAATGTGGGAGATGAAATCAGTGCAGCCTGGGATATGAAAAAATTTCCGGAGCAATGGGATGCCCTCTCTAACCTTATTAAAATATTGCAGCCAAAAAATATAGCCATTAATATATCCGGAAATTTTGCACATGCGGATGGATTGGACTATACCGACTATCGCCTGATGATGGCTGCTGTTCCGCCTGATTATAAAAATAAAATTATTTCTGCAGAACCACTGGCAGTAGCATGGCTGGAAACCCGAACTGCAAAAGAAATGGACCTGTATCCAAAACTGATCAGCATGACCCACGCTATCATACAGGAAGGATTCAGTAATAAAGTAATTATTCCCGGTAAAACAACGGCTGATGATTTGGTTTGGTGGTTCAGACAAAAAGTAAATGACCTGGGATTAACCACATGGTTTCATCCCTCTGTAGAAATTCAAAGAAATGATTCCGCTGTTTTTGATCATTTAAAAGCATTCACCAATCAGGAAAAGGAAAATATCATCCTTCCCGGAGATTTACTGCATGTTGACTTTGGTATTACATACCTGCGGTTAAATACAGATATACAGGAACATGCCTACGTATTAAAGGAGGGAGAAAAGGAAGCACCCTCCTTTCTGGTAAAAGCCATGGCCTCAGCCAATCGCTTACAGGATATTCTCACTGCTCAGTTTGCCCAGCATAAAACAGGCAACCAGATTTTAAAAGATGCACTGGCTGAAGCTGGAAATGAAAATATCATTGCTACTATCTATACCCATCCTATCGGTTATCACGGTCATGCAGCAGGTCCTACCATCGGTTTATGGGATATGCAGGGTGGTGTGCCCGGAAGTGGCGACTTCCCCATGCATTACAATACTTGTTATTCTATAGAATTAAATGCCGCAACTGAAATAAAAGAATGGCATAAACAAATACGCATGATGCTGGAAGAAGATGGCTTCTTTGAAAAAAATGGTTTCAGGTATATTAATGGAAGGCAGGAAAACCTGATTTTGATTGCTGGTAAATAATGCTTTGCTGCGGACTGTCAATTATTAATGTAGAAACATTAATTAATTGTTACTTAATCTTTAACTTATTGATAAGTAATTCTTATCTAATTGATAACAATCGGTTTATACTAGCATTTTAGCAGCATAAGTGGAAATATTTGCAAAATTTTTTCAAAGAAACCACTTATGCAACCGATGAGAATCAACGCAATCCGGGCAATACTATTGTCCTTCCTACTTACTGGATTTGCAGCTATTTCTTTTGCCCAGAATATCAGGGGAAAAGTATTTGATGCAAAAACAGGCGAACCACTTGCTGGAGCAAGTGTAGTGATCAAAAACACAAAACTGGCAACTTTTGTTAATCTGGATGGTAGTTATGTATTTAAAAATGTAAAACCAGGGAAATACAATCTGGAAATTAAATTAGTTGGTTATAAAAATGCAAAAGCTGAAGACATTAAAGTAACTGAAACAGGAACTACTATAGTTGCTGATTTACAATTGGCTCCTGCTACCAATGATTTAAAAGAAGTGGTGGTTTCAGGGTATACTGATAAACATTCAGATTTTGCTGCCAGAAACATTGAAAAGAATGCTGATATTGTTCAGAATGTTTTGTCAGAAAAAACCATTCAGCTGCTTCCGGATGTTACAGTAGCCAATGCCTTACAGCGTGTAAGCGGTGTAACCATACAGCGCGATAACAATGGGGAAGGCCGTTATGCCATCATCAGGGGTATGGAACAGCGTTATAATAATACATTGGTAAACGGGATTAAAATACCTAGTCCGGATGATAAATACCGTTTTGTACCGATGGATGTATTCCCTTCAGAAATGCTGGAAAGGCTGGAAGTGATCAAAGCCCTTACTCCCAATATGGAAGGCGATGCTATTGGCGGTTCTATGAACCTGGTCATGAAAAGTGCACCGGATCATTTCATTTTATCCGGTAATGCTTCTGCAGGTTATTCTGAATTGTTCTCCAACAGGCCATTCAGTTCTTTTTACCATGGTACCATTAATAAACAATCTCCTGCTGAGATCAATGGTAACAGTTATGCTGCAACTACTGCAAATTTCCCTTTAAATAACCTTCATTTCTATAATAAAAGTAACCCGGTTAACGGAACAATTGGCATGACCATTGGCGACCGTTTCCTGAATAAAAAATTAGGAGTGATTGTTTCTGCCTCTTATCAGGAATTTTTCAGAGGATCCAATTCGCAGCGCCTGGTGCAGGATGCACAGCCAGGTTATATCCCAACCGGCAATACACCGGCATTTACAGATGCCTATGAAAGGCAATATTCTACTCAAACCAACCGTATTGGTTTGCAGAACAAGATCGACTATATATTCAATAGAAAAAATAAAATATCATTGTTTAACCTGTTTGTTCACCAGAATGAATACCAGACCAGGTATACACCGGATACCACAGTGGGTACCAATTCTTCTGCCAACAGCAAATCAGTTGACGTTAGTTTCCGCAGCAGGTGGCAGATTCAGGATATTTACAATGCTACTTTGCAAGGCGACCATCAGCTGAGTAATCTGGTAAAATTAAACTGGAGTGCAGTGTACTCCTCTGCAAAAAGTCAGGTTCCGGATATGGCTACTTATAATTTCAATGCTAATGTTATCTCTTCCAATGGCGTGGTTACACAGGTGGATTCTACTACCTATGGTACTAAAATGACCCGTACCTGGCAGCATAACAGTGATAAAGACTGGGCTGGTTATTTAAACCTGACTTATATACCTACCATCTTTAATACTGCCGTTGAATTTGAAGGAGGTGGCTTATACAGGGGGAAAACCAGGAATAACTATTATAATAATTACAGTTTGCCTTCAATCAATACTACTGCTCAGCCTTTTCATAGTATCGACCAGGTATCTCTGGGCTTTAGTCCGGCAACCAATGCTACCGGTAACATAACAGCGGTAAATGCCAATTCTTATACTGCACATGAAGATATAGCCTCAGCATATATCCAAACTAAATTCATGCTTACCCGATCATTACAGGTTTTGGGTGGTGTACGTGCAGAAAATACACAACAGGATTATACTACTGTTATGCCTTCTACCTTTAATGCTAAAAGTGGTACCATCAATTATGTGGATGTATTACCAAGCCTGCATTTAAAGTATTTACTGGCATCTAATCAGAATATCCGTTTCTCCTATTTCAAATCTATCAGTCGCCCGGGCTTTGGTGAGATCGTTCCCTACAATGTTCCCGGTGAACAGTTTACAGAAATAGGCAACCCTTACCTGAAACATGTACGTGCAGATAACCTGGATTTAAGATATGAATTATTTCCTGGTCATGCAGACCAGTTATTGTTAGGTACTTTCTATAAACAATTACAAAATCCTATAGAATATTTCATTACCAGAAATGGTGGACCCAGTGCTTTATTCATCCAGCCGGGAAATGTAAACCAGGCAACCAATTATGGTTTTGAAGCAGTATTTACCAAATATTTCGGCATGTTCGGTGTATCTGCCAATTATACCTATACACATTCTCAGGTTACCACTTCCAAATTATTGTACCATTATGTAACAGGTGTTGGTGTAAGGACAGACAGTGTATCTCAATCCAGGCCTTTACAGGGACAGGCAAACAATGTAGGCAATTTGTCTTTATTGTATAAGAACCCAAAAATTGGTTTGGAAATTCAATTAGCCTTCTCTTATACAGGTGATAGAATAGCACAGGTTTCTCAATACTATAATCTGGATACCTGGCAAAAACCTTTATCACAGCTGGATTTATCTCTGGAAAAGAAATTGTCCCGTAACTTCTCTTTCTATGCGAAAGTGAATAACCTGACCAATACACCTTCTAAATTGTATATTAAAGCCGCTCCTTCCCTGGTAAATCAGCAGTATTCCGGTGGATATAAAATTCCATTCCAATCTGATGATAAAAACACCATTGTTCAGAAAGACATTTACATGATCAGCTTCCTGGGAGGTTTCAGGTATAAATTTTAATACTCTTAATACAATCATTCGTTATGAAAAAAATATTTATTCCAATACTACTTTTGCTTGCCATTTCCATCTTTTCGGGATGCAAGAAGTTGTCAGAAGATGATGCTAATATCTACCAGTATGTTTTACCTGCAGGCTCAACAGTAAGTGATGCTGCCCCCCTTTGTGGTTCTATTAAAGGGGTAATGCTCTCCGGTAAAACCTATACCATAGGTTGTGATGTATACATCAACCGTGGTGATACTTTAATCATCCAGCCGGGTGTTACTATCAATGTAACCAACAGTTCCGGTATCATTGTACGTGGATCTTTAATCAGTCTGGGTACGCAGGCTAAACCAAACGTCTTTACCGTTCCAGGCCTTACCAAAAATAATACACCGGGTATTCCACTGGCAAAAGATTCAGCCCATACCGGCTGGTGGAAAGGAATTATTGGTGATACCAGTTGTAAAATGATGATATTGAAATGGACGCATATTGATTTTGCAGGCGCTGCTTATGGAAATGTAGCGGGCCCTGCAGTTAATCAGAGTGCATCTACTTCTTTCGATATCTTATTCCAGAACCCTAATGGCTATTTTATTCTGGAAGACAGTTGGTTATATGGTGGAACTGATGACTGTATCCGTGTATCCCAGGGTAAGATCCATGTATTCCGTAATACTTTTGAAAAATGTGGTGGAACAGGTGGTGATATTGTAAATGTAAAAGGTGGAACCGTAGGTACCATGGCTTATAACTTCTTTATAGGTACTGCTTATAACGGACAAAAAGCTTCCAACAAAGGGCAACCAACCGGTGCTCCGCAGACCAATATCGTAATGTATAACAGTACATTCGTTAATGGTGGTATACAGATTATTCCAGGACAGAGAGGTGGATGTATAAATTTTGAACAGGGTGCAGAAGGTGCTTTTTATAATAATGTAGCAGTGAATTGCCGTGTAGGCTACCGCGTGGTGAATAACCCGGTGGCAGATACTGTTCATTTAAGCTATGGTTATAACTACCAATGGGCTGATTCTGTAAGTATTGCGCAGCAGTTCTTTACTTTCGGTCCGGTTTGTGAAAAACCTCAACCAACAGATATTCCATTACCATCCTCTTACCTGCCTGCCAATTTCAATTACAGCAGCCCGGTTTCAGCACAATATAATGGATCCACTGCCGCTTACGATGGTACCAATGCAGTTCAAAAGTTTAATCCTCTGTTTGTAAATTATCCATTACCAAGCCCATTATCTCCCTGGTCCGTATCTTCTATTGGTTCTTACAATTTCCACTTACAACCTAATTCTCCTTTAATAGGAAAAGGTTATACCGGCATTCAGCCGCTGGTAGTGGTTCCAATAGATCCTACCTATGGTGCAACGGAAGTAACCCCTCCGGGAGCGGATTTAGGTTGTTACCAGACCAATGGTAAGGGTAACCAGCATTAATATGTTTTGCATTTGAATATATAAAACATCGGAAGCTAATCACTTCCGGTGTTTTTTTATGAATGAGAGAATATGAATCATTTACAAATTTTGAATTGAATGGATAATATGACTAAAATCTGTGTAATATGCTGTCTGGTTGGCCTTTTATTTATAACAGGCTGTGCAAAAAATGGGTCTTGGAATACTACAGCAACAAACAATAAGGCAGATACCCTGCCTTTAACTGGTACCGTTCAAAAAACAGATACTTTAAAAGTGATGGCTTATAATATTTTAAATTATGGGGATGCTTGCCAGGGTACTACAGCTTTATTGGATACCTATTTTAAAACTATTATTCAAAATACACAACCTGACCTGTTAAGTTGTGAAAAAATGTCTGCTTTTAATCCTGCTCCCGGTGTGTCAGGCAACCTTGCAGATGAAATACTCTTTAATGTTTTAAATGCCGCTTTCCCGGGTTTAAATAGCTTATATGCCTATGCCACACCCACAAACAAAAGCTTTGGATCAGATATGTCTGTTCTTTTTTACAATCAGCAAAAACTGACTTATGTAAAAACAGAAACTTTGGAAGCATATATTAATGATTTTGACCTGTACAAACTCTTTTACAACGATATTAACCTCTCTATCACCCACGATACCACATTTTTATTTGTGCTGGTCAATCATACCCAGTCTGGTGCTTCCAGTGCCACGCGCGACCAGCAGGTTACTACTGAAATGAACAGCCTGAAGGCTAAATTTTCTTATTTTCCCAACCTCTTAATCATGGGAGATTTTAATACAGCCAGCAGTTTTGAAGCAGGTTACCAGTCTGTTACAGACAGCAGCAATGCCCAAACCAGGATGAGTGACCCACCCTATAACCCCGATCATATACTTCAATACCCGGGTAATTGGGATATTACACCTTATACTGTGGCCCCTTATCTCACTACTTCAACCAGGCAATCAGCTACCATACCCAATGCCTGTGGAACAAGCGGCGGTGCAAAATCATGGTTCGATCATATATTCATTTCTCCCTGGATTGTAAACGGAACCAATTATATAAGCTATGTGCCCGGATCTTATCAGACTATTGGAAATGATGGCAACAGAACAGGGGTGGATATTAACAGCAGCAGCCCTCAAATCAATACTTCAGCATCAGCTGCTTTACTCAATAGTTTATTTCAGTTTTCCAATAAATATCCGGTAATGCTAAAACTCCTGATTCATGCAAACAGAAATGCGGTTAGCCCTGCTGATCCGGTTGAATAATATTTTATTGATTCCTATTGCTAATTTTTAATTTTAAACTATGAAAAAGATATTCCTGGTATTTACAGCATTCATCATTTTTCTAAATGCAGGAGCCCAAAATAATATTCTGCATTTTATTTTCACCTCTGATGTTCATTTTGGCCTTTTTAAAGAAAGCTTCAGGGGCGATAGTAATGTAAGTGCTGCAAAAGTTAATGCTGCAATGGTAGATGCCATGAATAGAGTTCCAGCCCTTTCTCTGCCTGTAGATCAGGGCATTGGTGCAGATAGCAAAATAGCTGCAATTGAAGCAATGATTATTACCGGGGATTTTTGTAACCGGCAGGAAAAAGGTATACAGGCTGCATCTGTCTCCTGGCAACAATTCGAAGCAATCTTTGTAACAAGTGTACATTTAAAAGATCAACAGGGAAATAACACCAAACTGCTGCTAACACCCGGCAACCATGATATCAGTAATACTGTTGGATTTCACCGGCCTATGAATCCTTTAATAGATAAGGGGCCGATGATACAATTGTACAACCTGATGCAGCAACCTTCCATCCCTAAAACAGCTGCTGAATTTGATTACCAGAAGGATAAAATTCATTACAGTGTAAATACAGGGGGAATACACCTGGTATTTGCAGATGCCTGGCCCGATTCTTCTGAAAGGGTATGGATGGAAAAAGACCTGCTGACAGTTGCTGATTCCACACCTGTACTTTTATTTACCCATTCTGTTCCGGATGTGGAAGCACGCTTTTTTGTTAACCCTAACGGAGATCATTCCATCAATGAAAAAGATAAGTTTGAAAACCTGGTCAATGAAACCTTTAAAGACGGACATTCCGTAGAAGATAAAGCTATACTGGAACAAAATGCACTGGCTGCATTTATTGCCAAACACTCCAATATCAAAGCCTATTTCCATGGCCATAATAATTATAACCAGTTTTATGAATGGCAGGGCCCTGACCATACCATTCACCTGCCCTGTTTCCGTGCAGATTCTCCAATGAAAGGAAAGTATTCCTCCAAAGATGAGACCAAACTCTCTTTTATTGTATTCAGTATTGATACCATTACCAAAACAATGACAGTGCGTGAATGCTTATGGAATACAGAACCATCTAATTCAGCTCATCCCATTAAATGGGGACTTAGCACTACGCTTAAGCTTTAATCATCAGTAAAAACCAATTCTTTTTATAAAAAAGGCTTTATGAAAAAGTGACAAAAAATTTAATGTAAGGCTGCCAGCAGGCGTTTCACAAAACCATCCAGCTGACTGTTTTCAATCCACCTTACAACTGCTACAATATCATTTTGTTCATCCACATAAATCATATTGGTGCCGTTACCAATATGGGCATAGGCATTTTCAGGTGCAGAAGGCAGCATTTTCTTTCCGGTATTTAAAAAGTAGTTCATAAAACCGTAATCAGGATTTGCGGTTGTTGGGGTACGGGATAATTGGATCCAGTCAGCGGAGATCAGTTGTTTCCCGTCCCAATTGCCTTTATGCAGGGTGAGTAAACCAAACCTGGCCATATCATATGCATTGATAAATAACCCACCACCGAAATGACCGCCCCCACTCACTGATTGTATCAGTTTACCATCCAGCACTATCCAGGCATTCCGGTAGCCGGTCCACAACCAGGTATTGGAAGCCCCTATCGGGTTCATTATATTATCCCTTAAAACCTGTGGCAGGGGTTGGTGCCAGATACAGGTAGTGGCCAATGCCAGTGCATTTACGCGGGTATCATTGTATTTCCAGGTACTGCCCGGTTCATTGCGTTTACGGGTCAGCCATTCGTTTTGTTTATCTGAAGGCCGGTCTGCCCAGTCGGGCTTACCCCATAAAGTACCTTCCCAGTCGCTCGTCTGCCGCAGTAAATGATCCCAGGTAATCGTCCTGTTATGTGGGGTATTAAATGGATAAATAAAATTTGGCTGGCCAAAATGTTCGGCTGAACGGTTAATATTTGCCGGATCATAGACTTCTATTGGTGGCATCGCTTTATATACCGAATCATGGATGGATGCAATCAAACCGCGGTCCACTGCCAACCCCACCACTGTAGAGAGCAAACTCTTCGTTACACTGTTGGTCATATCCACCCGCAAAGGTTCTCCCCATTCTGCCACAATATATCCGTGATAAATAATGATCCCCGAAGGTTCTCCCCTGTCTGCCAGTGGGCCAACCGGATCACTGAAAGGCTCTTTACCAAAAGACATGGCTTGCGCCAGATCCTGGCTACGGGGCATTTTTGCTTCATTGGTAATAGCAAACTGTATGGCTTCCTGCAAATGGATACTGTCGATACCCATTGCTATGGCTGACCGGTGTTCCCAGTGGTCTGCTGTTGGAAAATATGTATGAGCAGGTGGGGTTTTCCGTGCTTTGGAATCCTGACCAATTAGCTGAAAGCTGATAAGAGAGAAACAAAGTAAAAGGAGGCTGTTGATTTTCATAATAAGTTGATAGGACAATGAAAATACAAAAAAAAGGACCACAGGTTTCCCCGTAATCCTTTAAAGCTATATAAAAGTACGATTAAATATCTATTGCTTCACCATAAGCTGCTGCGGTAGCTTCTTTTAATCCCTCACTCATGGTTGGGTGCGGATGAATGGCATTCAGTATTTCATGTGCCGTAGTTTCCAGTTTACGGGCAACTACTGCTTCAGCAATCATTTCAGTTACATTGGTACCTATCATATGGCAACCCAGGAATTCACCATATTTAGCATCAAAAATTACTTTTACAAAACCTTCGGTAGCACCGGCAGCACTGGCTTTACCGCTGGCCATAAAAGGAAATTTACCCACTTTAATATCATATCCGGCCTCCCTTGCAGCTTTCTCTGTATATCCCACACTGGATATTTCAGGCGTACAATAGGTACAGCCCGGAATATTGTTATAATCTATTGCTTCAGGCAAATGATGGTGTTTCTTTTCCATATACGCCATATGCTCTGCTGCATTGATCCCTTCTTTAGCAGCCACATGTGCCAATGCCTGACCTGGAGTACAATCACCAATAGCATAAATGGTTGGAACAGAAGTCTGCTGGTATTTGTCAACAATAATCTTACCTCTATCAGCCTTAATTCCAGATTCTTCTAATCCAATATTTTCAATATTGGCCACAACCCCTACTGCACTCAGTACAATATCTGCTTCCAGGGTTAGGGTACTGCCATCCTGTTTTTTAACCAGCGCTTTTACACCAGCACCGGAAGTGGTATCCACACTTTCCACAGAAGAATTGGTTAATATTTCAATACCCTGCCTTTTATATTGTTTTTCCAGTTCTTTGGAAATTTCTTCATCTTCCACAGGCACCACCCTTGGTAAAAATTCTACAATAGTTACTTTGGTACCCAGACTGTTGTATACATACGCAAATTCAACCCCTATAGCACCACTACCCACAATAATCATACTTTTAGGCTGCTGTGGCAATACCATGGCTTCCCGGTAGCCTATAATCTTTTTACCATCTATGGGTAAATTGGGTAACTGGCGGGCACGGCCACCTGTTGCCAGCACAATATATTTAGAAGCTACGATCTGTTTGGTACCATCAGCAGCTGTAACTTCCACCTGTCCTTTTCCTTTCACTTTCCCATAACCCATAATCACATCAATCTTATTCTTCTTCATGAGGAACTGCACACCCTTGCTCATTTTATCCGCTACTCCGCGGCTGCGTTTAATTACCGCACCAAAATCTGCCTGTACACCTGCCACATTAATACCATAACTCACACTGTGTTTTGCATATTCGTAAACCTGGGCACTTTTCAACAAAGCTTTGGTGGGAATACAACCCCAGTTAAGGCAGATACCACCCAGACTTTCCTTTTCAATGATTGCTACTTTAAACCCAAGCTGAGAAGCTCTGATTGCAGCGGGATAACCACCCGGGCCACTACCTACTACTACTAGATCGTAAGACATAATGATGTACGATTTTTAGATTGTTAATAATACGAGGTTGCGAAAATACTTGCAAAAAAGGAAACGGAAAAAAGTAGATGTTACGAACTTCGGTAATTCTGGACTAAAAAACCCTTTTTTACTATTCAAAAAACACCCTGACTGTCTGATAAAACCATTTATTCGGAACCATGGGATTATGAGCATTTACCCGCTCATTAAAGCCCTGTAAACCAAATAATCCGGCCATATTCCCTTTATTGATGGCAATTTCCAGGTAACCGGCTGAATTAAAAAATGCCAGTTTCTCACTTTCCTGCACCGATGCATAATTATCATGAATGGTGTCAATTACTTCATTTCTTTTAAAAACCAGTTTAAAGCTTCTGCCCTTTCTATGTTCTTCAAATTCATCCCTGGAAATATTGATAATTACATTTTCAAAATGATCTATAAATAAAATCTGCCCCTCCATCCAGTTTGTCCCGATGGTTGGCCTTAGAGGATACTTTTCTATTATCTGACTGGCATCCCTGCCCACAGCTCCCAATTCTACTGTATTTTGTAATTTTGGAAGTATGGTTGTAATGGTTTTTGTAATCTCCAGCAATGTATGGTCCTTACTGGTATCAATTTCCACTATTTTTTCAGGTTTAACAGCAGCTATCATTGTTAGAATTCCATTATCCGGGGCCACTATAAACTGATCGTTTAATTGGCATAACAACATCCTGCGGGCATTGTTTTCAAAAACATTCAGCAAAATAATATGCAGGCTGTCTTTAGGGAAATGGATAAAAGCGCTTTTACAGATATAGGCTGCCTGGGGATAATTGGTGGAAGATAGGTAATGGGTAATATCAACAATATTAAGGGACGAATTAACAGAAAGTAATTGTCCTTTAATAGCACCAATCAGGTAGTCCTGCTGGCCTATATCAGAAGTTAATGAAACTACAGGCATCCCTGGCAATAACGCGTAAAAAGGCAGGTTATTTCACCAGCTCCCCTTTCTTATAGAAAAACATTTTAACGATCCTGTCGGTCAGTGAAGGGAAAAATTTATTCAGAAAAACGGTTTCTTTTCCATTGGCTGTTAAAACGATGGTACGTTTTCTTTTTTCAATAGCCCGGATGATATAATTGGCACAAACAGAAGCCGGCATCAGTTTTTTTTCTTCCAACGGACTTTCCCCCTGAGGCTTACCATCTTTGTTCAATGCAACATTACGGATATTGGATGCGGTAAATCCCGGACAAACCCATAGCACATTAACCCCTGTATCCAGTAATTCGGTCCTTAAAGCCTCCATAAAGCCATTTACAGCAAATTTGGAAGCAGAATACCCTGCCCTTCCCGGAAGGCCTCTATAGCCAGCTATGGAAGAAACAGCTACTACACTACCCTTATTCTTCAGGATATAAGGCAATGCATACTTGGTGGTGTTCATAGTACCGCCAAAATTAACATCCATTAAGCGGCGCATAGTGCTAAGGTCCACATCAATAAAATGAGAACGCATAGACAATCCTGCATTATTGATCAGAATATCAATGGAACTGAATTGTTTAATTACCTGCTCTATAAAATTCTTACAATCTATTTCTTTACTTACATCTGCTGTATGAATGAATAAAGGCTTTCCTGCCTGGTGAGATTGCAGGTCATATAATTTATCATAATTCCTGCCACAGGTAGCAACTCTGGCTCCCCTGCTTAAAAACTCTTCTACCAATGCCCTGCCAATACCTTCTGAACCGCCTGTTATTACTACTGTTTTATTAATGAACTGAGACATATCTTTTCTTTGTAAAACAAAAATACAAGTAGTAGTTTGATTTGCCCTGAATAATCATGGAGAAAAATAATTTAAGAAAAAACAAATAAAAGTTTGGCAGGAATTTGAATTCCCCTATTTTTGCACTCCCAAAAAACGGGTTAGATCTCGTAGCTCAGCTGGTAGAGCACAACACTTTTAATGTTGGGGTCTTGGGTTCGAATCCCAACGGGATCACAGATAAACCGCTTTAACGTTCAGTTATAGCGGTTTTTTGTTGTTTTGGTGTCTTCCTTGGTGTCAAAATTCAAAAAAACAGCAATACTTCTTTTTTTATTTACACAAATGGTTATTAATAAAGCTTTGAATGAGCTTATCAGCAATACGATTATAAGAATTGTTATTTGAGACATCTAAATCAATGAACATTTTTGCCAGCCATATCTCTACCTTCATATTCTTTATATCGTACCAACTAAAAACTATTTTTGATGTTGCTCTGGTATTTGAACTGGATATTATTCCTTTATAAGGATTTCCTTCAGTAGAAATCATAACATTATCATTAATTATATTCACATTTGTTTGATCAGCAGATATAAGAAGCACGGATTCATAAGGCTTATTTAATGTTTGGTTTTTTAGTTTTTCAGTAAAGTTTATTGTTTCGTCTTCATCTTCTTTGATAAAAATTGATTCTGCAGAAATGTAAAGTTTTTCAATTTTTTTTAAAAGAGCTTCAGAAATTGCATCAAAAATTACTCTTTGCGCATTATATCCGCGCCCCACAATTAATATATTATGAAATTCTTTTGGCTGTTCATTTTTTTTGTATCTCAGTGAAAGAAATTTTGAAATCATTTTTTCGCATTTGAGTAAGGGTACATGAGAAAAATAAAACAAGAGAAAAAATACAGATTAAATACACTTTTCTTTCATGAGATAAAACTAATTTACTTAATCATTTATTAACTATTGCAGTTTCTCAAAACTTGTATGCATTTATTAACAACCAAATAATACTTCCTATTTTTAATTACATCAGATTTTCCAGTTAACCTTGATTATTTGATACAACATTTATATTTTTATAAGCATAAAAAATTTAGGACATTTCATCAATTTAATAGTGGCCCCAAAGTAAATAATGAAATTAATGTACCGGCTACATACATAAATAGTATCACATATCCATTCTTACTTGCCTTTTTACTTTCCTTCGAATATTTTTTACATATTGCAGAATGTTTTCTTAATAATAAAAAATAATTTAACCAAAAAATTATCAACCCAAAAGACACTCCTATTATTCTTGCATTATAAGAAGTTCCGTATAAATGAATTTTATTTATATGCATTATTAAAATAGCAACTAATGCAAAATTCATAAACTGAAAAACACTAATCAAACACATAGCTGTAAATGCAGGCGAATCGTTAGATTTAATTTGACATATACTTTTATATAATTTATAGTATAAATATTTCACTCTTTTTTTCTTTAATTATTGAAATATGCCTTTTTTCAATCTGTTTTGGAATAGGCAATGATTTTCAAGAATATTAAAAGACTTAAAATTGTCATTTCCATATTTATGTTTATGCCATTACAATTTTTATAGCTACTATAATTAAGAAATATTTTTCCGCATTAATTGCCCTCAGTCACATTAATACAATGCCACTGGTAATTAAACAAGGTTAAACTATAATGAGCCAAATAAGAGGGGGACTACTTTATAAATGTAACCAGCATCTCATGAATTACCAAATAAAATTATATTCATAATTGAAATGCCGATTTGATTGCTTTTCAGGGAACATTAAGATGAGGAGAATTTTCCAAAAATATCTTGCAAAGCTAATTTGAAACTACCAATAAGAAAAAATATTCAATTCAGAATTATTTCTGATAGTTGTGAGATTAACTAATTTTTGAAGATGTTTATATGACTCATTTAACGTCTGTAAATGCAATTGCCTTAAGGTTTCCTAATGATTATCTGCTTCTATATCAAGCCCTATTGCCCCACCAATAGACATAACCCGATAGATACGAATATCAGTTACACCTGTTGGAAGTTTGTTAAGTCTAATTGCATGAATATTTGTCGAATTAGTCACCATATCATCAACGTTTTTCTTGTTGTAAATACCAATATCTGGGAGAGGGTAGCTTGAACTTGGTGAAAATTTATTTTTATAATCTCTGGCTCTGCATGATAAAATCTTTATATCAGCTTTTGGTGATGAAGAGTCGGCTAGGAAAGGGATATTTTCAGCTAAAATACCAAGTATCAATAGTTTAGCATTCGAACCATTTCCTGTTACAGCAAACCTATCAGCAAAATCATTAGACAAAAATGTTGCTTTTCCCGAAAAATTATTAAGTATAACAGAAGGCACATTTGTATTTTTGGGAGTAGCAATCTGACAACCAACTGCAGAGAAAAAACCTTTACCTGTTAAATAAGCGAAAGTGCTTTTTTTGTTTCCTTCATACCATGTATCTTGCATAAGTAAGTTGCCACCGTTTGAAACCTGGTGCGAAATATCATTATTTGATTCTGCCCCACTATAAATAACAGTTCTTCCTTCTGCTGGTTCACCTTTATCCGCCATTGCACCGCCAATTACACTGACCGCTTTTTGTAAATCAGAAAATTGACTATCAAATCCAAATACTAAAGTATGGTCGAGTTTGTCGTTTAACATTCCAATTTGCCCATATTTCTGATTAAATTCCTGTAAAAAAACCCTTGCCCCATTTTGATCAGCATTTTTAATCAAAATATTTATAGTGTTTGCAGATCCCAGAACTGTTAAATCACGAAGCGTTGCTTTACTTGGCCCAACTATTGAAATTATAGGCCCCGAACCCATACCTTTCCATTTAAGAACGCTGCCAAATTGATCTCCGTAACCATCTCCAACTAATTGTATGTCAGAATTAACTGGAATAACTATTGTACTTGAGATTTCATAATTTCCAAAAGGAAAATGTACAACTGGACGGCTACCTGTAAATTTTGATGCTTTATTCACAATAGTTTGTATCATATCCACCGAAGCTCCAGCTGGCACTTCAAATATTTTACGATTAAAAATAGGTGCTACTCCCGGAAGTTTTTGTATTGGAAGAAATTTTAAGTTTTCTCTTGCTACTACTTTATTTTTATAAACCATTTTATTACTATCAATAATTGGTATCGCGTCTTTAACTGTAAATGTATTACCAAAAGCAATTATGTCAGTATTAGAATTTCCATTAAAATTTACAACAGGTCCTGATTTAAAATTAATACCAGAACGTACAATATTATTAATAAAAATTGCGGGACCTTGATTTGAAATATTAATTGCTAAATCAGAAACAGGATCAAGTATAGTATTACCTTCAATTATAATTGTTGCAGGGTTTCTGGAAGATTTGGCATCAAAGAATTGATTTGAATTAACTGAAGTATTTTCCCGAATTGAAAATCCGCCGGTATTTCTAATCGAAATATCTTCTTTTCTGGAACTAATAAATAAATTATTGTATAATCTAAAATTACCTGCTCCAAGCGTATTTGTAACCCCTGTTGCACAGTCCTGAAAGATTGAATTTCTAACCCAAACATCAAGAGCATTAAAATTCCCAAGACTAACACCTGCTATAGTATTACGAATAAACCGATCACGGAGGATTGATGTTTCAGCGAAACCATTCTTAGCACCTCCACCATTAATCCCAATTTTTACATCGATAAATACATCATCTTCATATTCATCACTTGTATCAAAATGTGGTTTTTGAGCATCCCATGACTGGTCAATTGCAATATCAGCCTTTCTATTACCATTCCAGGTTAAACGATTGAATTTTGAATAAGCTGTGCCGTTAATGCGCAGCATTATTCCATGTTCGCCCCCCTCCCATATTATAATTGTATTAGCTGGATTTTCGCCTATTATGGACAAATTAATACTATTAGTTAATATTAAAGTCTCTTTAATTAAATAATTACCTCTTGGAATAAATAGCGTGATACCATGAATACACTTAGAAACTTCATTAAAAGCATTTTGCAAAGCTTTCGTGTCATCTGTAATACCATCTCCTTTTGCTCCAAATTGGGTTTTCACATTCAACCAACTACTAAATGGTCCAACAAATTCATCTTCAGTTTCGGGTATGGAATCGCTTACCCCAAAATTTGATTTTGCAGAAAGTATATTATTTAAAACTTCATTGGATGTATGATTTTGATTACTTTTTGCAGGATACTTATTTAGTGATAATAAAAGAAGAGGAAATGGGTATGAAAATTTTGCAGCGCAGCAAAAAAAAGCAGCAATTAGAATCAACACAACTACTATTTTTTGGAATTTTGTTTTCATTTTTCAATTATCTTGTAATGATCTAATGAAAATAGTGATTTTTAAAACGCATTCCTATTAAAAAGTAAGAATCCTCAATAAATATTGATGCACTTCTCAATCCATTCTGCCCTATTTAAATAAAAATGCTAAGGGTTTATAAATACTTGAATTTAACTTATTATAAAAATAAAACCAATATCTTTAGGTTTAATTATTTAATATCAATTTACATGCGCTTACTATTTGCCCTTTTAGCTGCCTGCTTAACCATATCCTGTAAACAAAAAACAGCAACTACCCTTGGAGAATATTTCAGGTACAGCGATTCCATTGAATCAGCAGGTGTAAAAATGATTCCCATCAAAACACCAGTGGGTGATTTTAAAGTATGGACAAAACGTTTTGGAAATAATCCAAAAATAAAAGTGCTGTTATTACATGGAGGTCCTGCCATGACACATGAGTACATGGAGTGTTTTGAAACATTTTTTCAAAGGGAAGGTTTTGAATTTTATGAATATGATCAGCTGGGTTCTTACTATAGTGACCAGCCAAAAGATAGTAGCCTCTGGACTACTGCACGTTTTGTGGAAGAAGTAGAACAAGTTCGTCAGGCTATTGGTGCAGATAGTTCTGATTTCTATGTATTGGGTAATTCATGGGGTGGTATCCTGGCAATGGAATATGCCTTAAAATACCAGAAAAATATTAAAGGTTTATTGGTGGCCAATATGGTGGCCAGTGCACCTGAATATGGTAAGTATGCTGATGAAGTATTGGCTAAACAAATGAAGCCGGAAGTGCTTGCTGAAATAAGAGCCCTTGAAGCTAAAAAGGATTTTAATAATCCACGCTATATGGAACTACTGATTCCTAATTTCTATCATGAACACCTCTGCCGTTTAAAGGAATGGCCGGATGCTTTTAACCGTGCCATGAAACATGTGAATGCTGAAATCTATACCATGATGCAGGGACCAAGTGAATTTGGCATCAGTGGCCGTTTGGCAAACTGGAATATTAAAGATCGTTTGAAAGAAATAACAGTACCTACATTAATGGTGGGGGCTAAATTTGATACAATGGATCCTAATGCTATGGAAGCACAAAGTAAATTAGTGCAAAAAGGCCGTTATCTCTATTGCCCTAATGGCAGCCATTTATCCATGTGGGATGACCAGCAAATTTTTATGTCTGGTGTGATTAATTTTATTAAAGATGTTGATACCGGAAAAATGTAACAGCCTATCTTATTTACTTTAAATATTTCTCCGTTATCTTCAAAATATCTTCCGTAACAAATGGTTTGGAAACATAATCATCCATACCTGCTTCTATACATTTATCCCTTTCATTATTAAGTGTAGCTGCAGTTAAAGCTATAATGGGAATTCTTTTACCTGAATTCAAGTTTCTTATTTGCCTGGTTGCTTCATATCCATTCATTACCGGCATTTGAATATCCATAAATATAATATCCGGAGACGTTGACTTGTAATAAACTACCGCCTCCTTACCATCTACAGCGATGGTTATTTTTGCGTTGGGGAGGATGTTACCTATAATGGTCTCAATAAGCATAATATTGAAATTATTATCATCCACTATTAACACCTTATATGGATATTCATTTAATCCTTCTTTAGAAGCATTATTTTCTATAGGCTTTGTATTTTCAGTTTCTGACTGATTCTGATTTGCGTCACTGGATAGTTCATCAAAAAGCTGATTTAATTTAATTGGTTTAATGATTCTTTGAAAAATACCTAATGCTGTTGATTTTCTTATTATTTCATCATCTTCTGCAGAACTATGCAATAATATAATGGGTAGTATACCGGGAGCTAATCCCAGTTCATTGCGAATGCTTTTAATGGTTTCAAGTCCATTCAACTCTGGCATTTGATAATCCATTAAAATAAGGTCATACTTTTTCCCAATCTTTAATTTTGCCAGTGCCACTACTCCATTTTCCGCTTCATCAGCATCTATATGCTTTATCTTAAGCATGTCTTTTAATATCCTGCGGTTGTTACTATTGTCATCTACTATTAAAATGTTCTTGTAATTGATGCTGCGGCTACCCTTCACCTTCTCTCCATCCTCAGCTTTAACAGTAAGATCAAAATAAAATACACTCCCCGCATCAGGTATACTTTCCAGTTTCAAATCACTTCCCATTAAGGAAAGTAATTTTTTGGAAATAGTAAGGCCTAGCCCTGTTCCTCCAAATTTCCTGGTGATGGATGTATCTTCCTGTGTAAATGCTTCAAAGATCTTATTCTGATTATCAAGGTTTATTCCTATTCCTGTATCTCTGACGGAAAAGCGTAGTATAACTTTGTCCTTAGTAAGCCTGGAAACTGTTTCAATTTTAAGTTCTATTTCACCCTTTTGGGTAAATTTCACAGCATTGGATAATAAATTAATAAGTACTTGCTTTACCCTAACTTCATCAGTATAGATTATTCCGGGTATATCTAATTCTATATTTAAAAGTACTTCTAAACTTTTTTTAGAAGCCTGAAAGCTTATGGCATCAATTGCAGAAGCACCTAATTCAAAAATGTCAGTTTTCTTTGTTTCTATTTCTAACTTATTGGATTCTATTTTTGAAAAATCAAGTATTGAATTGATGATCTCCAGTAAAGAAGTGGCAGAATGATACACGGCAGACATATATTGCTGTTGGGTATCGTCCACTTTTGTTTTTAGGATTAATTCAGAAAACCCAATAATACTATTTAACGGTGTACGGATCTCATGGCTCATATTGGCCAGAAACTCTGACTTTGCTTTGCTTCCTGATTCAGCTTTCTCCTTTGCCTCTACTAATTCTTTCTCAATCTGTTTACGTTCAGTAATATCGCTGGCTGAGGAATAATAATAAGGTTGATTTTCGATAGAGAACTTATGTACCATTACTTCTGCAAACCTTAAAGACCCTGATTTTAATTTATGAATTGTCTCAAAAGACTCTCCTTCTTCTTTTGTCTGTGAAAGTATTTTCAATAATTCATCTTTTGTAAATTGAATATCCCAATCCCAAACATTCAAATTAAACATCTCCTCTTCTGTATAACCTAAATGCTTCCTGAAAGCTTCATTCCATTCTACTAGTTTTCCTTTGCTGTCTACTATATGGATTGCTGCCTGTGCTGTTTGCAATAACATTCTGTATTTGGAAAGTTGTGCAATTTTATCAGTCTCCAACCGCTTTTTTTCAGTTATATTGCTTAAAGTACAGATCACATTCTCAAATACCCCTTTGTTGTCAAATTGAGGTTCAGCAGTTACCAGTAGCCACACCCTGCTTTTTGAAATTGGGTGAAACACACCCATGATAATCTCTCTTACCGGCTTTCTTGTTGCAATAGCCTGTGATACGGGATGTGCGGCTACCGGAAAATCTGTTCCATCTTCATAGATTACATTCCAGTCCGGATCATAAGCAGTTTTACCAATGAGCTGATCCTCACTTATTCCTAGCAGTTCAACTGCTTTTGCATTATGCATTTGTATCTCAGCATTTACTCCATATACCAGTACCCCAACATCTAAATTCTGTATCAGATTCCTGTATTTCTTTTCACTAACACTGATTACTTCTGCTGCTTTTAACCTTTCTGAAATATCACGTACTATACCTAAAAAATATTTTTCACCGGACTTTTCAAAACAACCAAAATTAACTTCTACAGGAAATAATTTTCCATCTTTGGATTGATGATTGCCATTTAAAGTAAACTGTGTTTGAGCCTCAGTATTACTCCAGGCAGATTGTACACCTGCGAGATCAAATTCTTTGTCTAAATCCATTATACGCATGGATAGTAGTTCTTCTCTTAAATAACCTGCACTTTTACAGGCCTGGTTATTCACATCTATAATATTGCCTGAAAAATCAAAAACAAAAATCGCATCCCTGGCATTGTCCAGATATAACTGCAACGTCTCTTTTATTTCCTGCAATAATGTTTCTTTCTGTTTTTCTTTAGTAATATCAATTGCTGTGGAGGAAGTAAACTGTGGGTTACCAAATTCATCTTTAATTAATACAATCGTTTGAATTACCTGCATAATATTTCCATCCAGCGATTGCATTTCATTCTCGCCTCTCCAAAATCCATCCTTACTAATACTTGCAAATACATTTTTCATGGTCTCCTTACCCCTATCTGTATAAAAATCGGATACATGATATTTTGATAAATCTGCATTATCGGGCACCGAAAAAGCTTTCCGCATTGATTTATTAAAATAATACACTTCTTTATTCATATTTGCCACCCCTATATATGGGATTGCATTTTCTATAATGCGTGCAAATATTTCACTTTCTGATAGTCTTTGTTTTAATGCTGTTATATCTTCATGTATCGTGATTACTTTTCTTTTATCATCTATATCTATAGAAGATATGTGCATTTTTATGTCTTTTACAGAACCATCATTCAGTTTATGTTTAATTTCTGTATGCTTAATTGAGCTATGGCCAAATGAATAAAATTTTTTATGAATATCTTCTTTATGTAAAATGCTTAAATCGGAAATATTCATTGCACAAAACTGTTCATGACTATACCCATATAAATGCTGTGCAGCTTTATTTGCATCTTCAATGTTACCAGTTTCTGCATCAATCATTAACATTGATAAAGCATTATCGCTAAAATATTTTTTTAACCCTTTCATCTACAGAATAAGTTTGAAGATAGTATCAATTTTACATCAAATAATTGAATTTTTTTGTAATTATTACATAGTTATTACAAAATCCTGCCATTCTTACCCATATAGCTCAGTTATAGTACCCATATACCACAGATATAGCAAAGATATAGCACCCTTTAATGGGGTGCTATATCAGTTATTTACATGAGCATAATGTTTAGTTTAATAAACAACCGTTTACATGGAATTTTTTTTTCCTGCACTGCATCCATAGTTTATCTTATTATGAATAATTAAATACGGAGAACTTTTAATTCTTTGTGACTTTAGTTTTACAGTGGTTTCTAAAATTACCCTAATATGAAAAATATTCACAAATTCTTATTCGGTTTTTTATTATTTATTGCAGCATTCTCAAAATCTCAGAATAACAGGCAATACCCGCAGGGTATTAAACATGTAATAGTAATAGGTATTGATGGTATGAGTCCCGATGGTATCAAAACAGCTCCTACTCCTGTAATGCACCGGTTGATTAAAGAAGGGGCGGTTAAATAGGTGATATTGAATTAACAGCAAGTAAACACCTGATAAGGGTTGACTATTATAATGGCCAGGGCGGGTTCTGGCTGGATGCGTTTTATAAAGGGCCAAACCTGCCTAAACAAATTATTCCAGCTAATAAACTATACCTGCAGTAAGAATAATTATAAATACCTAAATAAAAATCAACTGTAGTATTGCAATTCTGAATTACTCAACTTATTTTTATCCTCTTTCAATCAAACCTACAATCATGCAACGCATTATCCTTTTTGTTGCACTGCTTACCATTACAGGCTGTGCCGGATCAAAAAAAACAGGCAATGCCCATCATTATAACGGCACCTGGATCCCTGTTAAACAGGAAATGAATGGCAAACCTTTCCCTGATGCTGTATTAAAAGGCCAGCAACTTATTATCAATGACAGTAACTATACTTTTTTGGAATATGGTACTGATAAAGGGGTAATCACTTACCGGAAGTATAAAATGGATATTTATGGCAGGGAAGGAGTTAATGCAGGCAAACACTTTAAAGCTATTTATAAATTTGAAAATGATCAGTTAGTAGTATGCTATAATCTGGCAGGAGACACTTACCCTACTTCATTTGAAACAACCAGTAACCCCACTTTATTTCTGTCTGTTTTCAAACGTAAATAAGGAAAATGATTGCATTTTACTGATTAATCAGTTGAATCAGTTCTTCCACTTTTTCAGGAATAATGGGTACCTGACTTTCATCATCCATAACTATACAGTATCCATCCTTTCTGATAATACGTTTGATCGTTTGAATATTGGCAATATAACTTCGGTGTACTCTGAAAAAATGGTGATTACTTTCCAAAACACTATCAAAATATTTCAGATTCTTACTGAGGGTAATGCTTTGTCCATTGATAAGATATAATTTAGTATAACTGCCTTCTGCTTTTAAATATAGAATATCCAATAGCCTTATTATTTCAAAGCCACCTGCCACAGGAACAATTATTTTTTTAAATTCTGTTGTTTGCAGATTTTCTTTCAGTATCGTTATATTCCTGGCAGAATTGGTTTTATTCTGCATTTTATATTTAAGTACAGCTGCTTTTAGTTTATCCTCATCAATGGGTTTCAGCAGGTAATCAATAGCACTCATTTCAAAGGCCTGAACAGCATGCTGATTGGAAGCTGTGGTAAATATGATTGCAAAATCTATCTCTTCTTCATTAAAAAAATCCAAAAGCTGTAATCCACTATAAGTGGGAAGTTTTACATCCAGAAAAACAAGTTCTGGCTGATTTTTCCTGATGCTTTTGATCCCAGAAGGCAAATCATAGCATTTATCTGCTATTGTCATATCCGGGTCAATGTCCTGCAACATACTTTCTAAGAGTGATGCAGCCTTTCTCTCGTCTTCTATAATTATAACTTTCATGATTCTTGTAATTGTAAAGGTATCAAAAGTTTGACAATGGTACCTGTACCAACTCCCAACTCATCTGCCTTGTCTGTAATTTCTAATATAATTTTTTTTCCGGAATATTGATTTAGCAGATCTATTCTTTTTTCATTAGCCTCATTTGCAAAACTTTCATGTCCTTTATGGTGCTGGTTAATCATCTGACTTTTCGTCCTGCCAATTCCATTATCTTCAATTATAATTTCCAGATAATCCCCATCTGTTTTATCTATATTAATAACCAGATATTTGGATCCTTTTTTATGAAATAACCCATGCACTACTGCATTTTCCACATAGGGTTGAATTAACATGGCGGGTATCCTGATATTATCTGTATCCAGCTTTTGATTCACATCAAATTTAACTTCCAGGCTATCTTCAAAACGCAGGTTTTCCAATTCCAGGTATAAAGCAAGCATTTCAATTTCCTTGGTTAAGGTTACAGTTTGTTTGCTGCTGTTATTTAATATATTACGCACCAGCTCACTGAATTTTCCAATAAATTTACTGGCATTTTTTTTATCATTGGTATATACAAAACTCTGAATGGCGTTGAGTGAATTGAAAATAAAATGAGGGTTCATCTGAGCCTTGATAGTTTCCAGCATGCTTTTTCTCAATTCATTTTTTAGTTGCAGATATTCAATTACTTTTAGATTTTTTTTTCGGTTGTATCTCAATCTTAAATAAGTAAAATAAAAAACAAGTCCTATAAAAAACATCAGGCAAAACAGCATAAACCACCATTCCTGCCACCAGGGCATTAATATTTGAAAGGGAAATGTAATTACATTTCCTGTTTTATGTTGAAAATTGATAACAGCAGCCTGAAAAATATAATTACCAGGTTTTAATGCAGAAAAAGAGACTAATGATTGGGAAGCTGGTATTTCTACCCATGAAGTATCATTATTACCTTTTAACCGATATTTAAATGATGTATTTTCAGGAGCGTAATAAGACGGGGATGCAAGTTTAAACTGAAGAGAATTGTCAGAATATTGAAGTAAAGCATTTTCCCTGATATAATCTTTATTGGTTTTAGCATACAACAAATAAGTTACAGGATTGCTTACCATATTCATATTATTTTGAATACTGGTGTATAAGCTTTTATTTGAAGCAGCAAAAATTGACCCTTCTTCTTTCCAGACATCAAATATTAAACCCGACTTTTCTATTGGAAGGCTCCATGTTTCTTTGATTATCCCTTTTGTAATATCCAATACCTGCAGATGTTCTGATTCTGTAATAAACAAATCCCCATCTATTAGTTTAATTTTTAAAATACTGTTAGAAGCCAGTCCATTTTCTGTTGTTATATGTGTTTCTTTCCCATTATCTTCTATAAATATCCCATTATGAGGTGTACCAATAATTAATTTTCCATTCTTTATAAGTAAAAGTGATGCATTGCCGATATTATTATAAAATGTCACAGGAGTAAAGTGACTACCTTTTACCTGATAAAGGCCATCTTTAAAAAGAGCAAATAGATTATTATTCACAGAATCATTACAAACAGCATAACAACGGTTGGTTTTTAAATAAACTTCATCTAAAAACTCTTGCCTGATAATATTCAAAAATTCCTTTTCGTTGTAATCAATCATTTCCAGAAACTTCCCTGATAATCCAATAACGCCTAATGATTTCGGATACGCTATATATAAAGAGTCATGTTTATAAGCAATACTTTTTACAGTGGCTACTTTGGAAAGATAATTTAATTTGCGAGTCTTTGTGTTTAACAGATAAAGACCTAACGAAGGTGCTATTAAAATATTCCTATCTGGCAAAACAAACATATTTTCTACTGATCCTGCCTCTTTGGGAAGTTTTAATACCAGATTACTTTTATTTTCCTGGCCCTTTTTTATAATCAGGCATCCGCTTTGTGTTCCATAAATATGGGTATTGTTAACATTAGCAAAGCTTCGTATAAAATCACTTTGGGATAATCTGTTTACGAAACCTGATTCCCAAAAAACAAATTTTGGCTGAAACCATAAACCTTTATCCAGACTGCTGTACCAGGTATTTCCCTCATGGTCAAAAATGAAATCTGTTAAATTAAGACCTTTGATACTTGAATGCCCGTAAAGACTATAACTTTCATTCCTTGTATGCACCCAGATTGATTTTCCGGAATTAGATAGTGTATTCAGAAAACTATTCTGCATTAAAGAACTAACCAGAATTACCTGTTTATTTCTAATAATAAATTTACACACAGCATTACTTCTATATTTGGCATAAATAGTGTCTGAACTTACTAATGGTTGCAGGTTAAAACTTTTATCAAGTGCTATGTCAAATTCAGTTTTAAAGGTCAAATCCTGTACACCTTTTTCCTTACTGTAACTGATCCATTGTTCCCCATCATATTCATATAAAACATCCTTAACTACTGCTAATGTTCTGATTTTTGTGTTTTGACTATTATGATAAATATACCTGCATTCCAGGGTTTGTGTATTACAAATAAAAAGGCCCTTTTCTGAAGTACAGACCAATTCATCTCCCAGTATTATCATTCTTGGAAAGTAAGATTCTTCCTTATACTTAAACGCTTTTAAAAGATAGCTCTGCTCATTTTCAATATAAAATATTTGACCGTCAAAATTATGGTACCATATTTTTCCCTGCCTGTCCTCCTGAATATCTGAGATACCTGCACTGGTAGCTTCCGGGTGATTAAATGTTGTAAAGGAAATACCATCATACCTGCTTAGTCCTAATGAATGCCCTAACCAAATAAATCCCTTGCTATCAGGAAAAAGATCATAAATTTCTTCCGAAGGTGCTGCTTTTACCTGATAGGCTTTAATTTCCTGGGCAGCCATCACCAGACTTACACATAAGCAACATATCGTGCAAAACAATTTCCTCATCAGTTAAAAATAACCAGAAATGGAAGTTGAGCCAATAAAAATTAAAAATAATTTTGAAGCGCTTATTAACCTGAAACTACTTTCATTATTTCAATTATCAATACCTTCTCAAACACAGATTTAATTGATGATATAACAGGTTTTACCATATTTTACATGGATTAATATGGGTTTAACTTGGGTTTAACTTGGTTATATGGTCAATAAAGCAATATTAAACTGGCAGGATGGTATCAATGATATTCTATCGCAAAACTTACCCTGAATGTAAAAGTATATTTCACTTTTCGGTTGTGATTCATAGCTGGCTCCCATAAAGGCGAATTATTAAATACTCTCAACGCTTCCTTATCAAAAGCATAATGAAAGGGTATAATAACTTCCGCATCTTCCACTTTCCCATTTTCACCAATTGTGGCTTCAGTAACCACATTAATATGGTCGCTGTTTACAATATTAAATCCACCTGGAAATACAAGACTTCCCGATACATATTTGTGCCACCCTTTTTCTCCTCCATTTGCAAACTTTGCATGTTTATCAATAATGGCAGAATCATCCTGTGGCACCCCATTTTCATCAAATATCTGAAACTGCGTCAGAGAATCCTTGTCATATAATTCATAAGAGCTTAGGTTTCCATTTTTATGGTAAAACACCCATTTTCCCTGCTTTTTGAAATTTTTATATTTACCTGCTTCAGAAGGGTTTCCATTATCAAACCATCCGATATAAGTTCCGGCGCCTGCTTCATCCATGGTTACAGAATCTTTGATAAATCCATTCTTATACCAGGATTTTGACACTCCATAATACTCCCCTTTACGATAATTGATTGAATCCATTAATGCTCCATTGGAATACCAGCCCAGCCAGTTGCCTTCTTTCTTATTATTTTCATACTTTCCAAAAGCTTTAACAGATCCGTTATAATAATACCAGCGAAAGATTCCTTTGTGTATCTTATTCTCTTTATCGGCAAATAAGCCTGTCATTTCAATCCTGTCTCTTCCGGCATTCAGAAAATAATCAGTACGGTACCATCCTGAGTCTGTATTTTTTGAAAGAGAATAAAAGCTGGCATCTTCAACACCTGGGGTTGGCTGCCAATTGTATAGATAATAAGTTTCAACAAAAGCCTGGCCGAAACAATATGGAGTTAACGCAATGAGGAGAAACAAACTTAAACCAGCCCTGATAAGGAAGTTCAGATTTAATATAGTATTTTTCATAAGATAGCAATCCTGCTGTTTTACAGGTAATCAGCAATAAAATTAAGGTAAAATACAAAACCGAAATATAACTTATATCATAAAAGAATGAGCCTGTAAACTTATAAACAATTCTGCCTGTCATTCCCCTATTTAAAAAGCTGCAATAACAGGCAGAATCCTGAATAAAAATGAGGTTAACAGCTATTGCAAAGTTGCCACTGCCTTCAACACTGTTTTATCTGTTTTATTTAAGACTTCCAGATACCCTTCAGTACCTAATATCTGGCGGGCCATCAGGGCCTGTAATGAAGAACAGATTGCTGCTTTATCCTTGTCAGTAGTATGCTCCAAATGTATACTGTCTTTAACTGCATAAACTGCAAACTGATTCCAGCCATTACTGGCGGGATTGAAAGCAGCAAGAATATCTGCTGAGGTTTTAGCATCCTTAAAACTGGCTTTATGCTGCATATAATATCGGTACACAAAACTGCTCAGTGTATTTTTATAATACAATTTGGACATCACATTATTTAAGCGGGAAGTATCTACTGCAACAAAGATATCCGGCATAATCCCTCCGCCTCCATAAACAATATGTCCCGCTGGTGTTTTAAAGGAAGGCCCTCCCTGTTTGGCAGAATCTGCCTTCATCAGCTCCCCGTCATGGTACCTGTTCATCAATTCTTCCTCATATTTTTCCTTGCCCTTATCATAAGGCTTCTGAATATTCCTGCCCAATGGAGTATAATAACGGGCAATGGTAAGGCGTACCGCACTGCCGTCACTCAGCTGAAACTGCTGCTGTACCAATCCCTTTCCAAAACTTCTCCTGCCAATGATAGTAGCCCTGTCCCAGTCCTGCAACGCCCCTGTCAGCACTTCACTGGCTGAAGCTGAAGTTTCATCAATCAATACTACCAGCTTTCCTTTTTCAAATAATCCGTCTTTTTTACAATGGAATTCCACCCTGGGGGATTTATTGCCTTGAGTATAAACTATTAATTTATCGCCGTCTAAAAATTCATCTGCAATAGCAGTAGCTTCACTCAGCAATCCTCCTCCATTACCCCTTAAATCAAGCACCAGACTTTGCATCCCTAGTTTTTGTAAATGCTCCATCTCCTGCATAAATTCTTCATAGGTTCGTTCTCCAAATTTATTGATCCTTAAATATCCTGTCTTTGGATCAATCATATATCCGGCATCAACAGAAGGTATACTGATATTGCCTCGCTGTATCACAAAATTTTTCAATACCCCATTCCTTAAAACAGTAACTTTTACAGAAGATCCTGCCGGCCCTCGTAATTGTTTCCGTATATCATCGCTTTTAAGTTTTCTGCCAGCCAGCTGTAGTGTATCATTAGTTCTGATAAACTTATCTCCAACCTCTAATCCTGCTTTATCTGAAGGGCCTTTTTCAATAACCCTTACCACATTGACTGTATCATCAAAAATTTGAAACTCTACCCCAATACCCTGAAAATTGCCCATCAGTTCATCATTCACATCCCTGAATTCTGATGCAGGTATAAACACAGAATGTGGGTCTAAATGGGATAAAAAAGAGGCTGCAGTTACTTCAGTCAGACTGTCAACCGGAACATTATCTACGTATTTATTCCTGACCAGTTCCAGCATTTCCTGGAGGGTAGTAGATTTATCTGCCTGAAAAAAATCATTATGCCTGGAATTTCCACGAATCCCATATCCGATCATCATCCCCAATACCATTACTACTGAAAAAAGTAACGGTAACCAAACTTGTAATTTTTTAGTTCCCATATTTGTTGCTTCTTTGTACCTTAATACTGTAAAATGCGAATATCTGTATTAATGTTCAATCATCAGATGCAAATATTTATATGGTGAAATAACCTGAATATGTCAATTAAATTAATAGCAGACAGCGGTGCCACCAAATGTGAGTGGTGCCTGGTTCAGAATGGTAAAAAAAAGACCATCCTCACACAGGGCATTAGCCCCTACTTTTTAAAAGAAGCTCAAATTGTGGAACTCCTGCAAAAGGAACTGATGGGTAAGCTGCATAACAGTATTCCGGAAGCAGTTTTTTTCTATGGTACCGGTTTAAGCAACCCACTGAATGTAAAAATCATTAAATCAGCTCTGAAAAAACTGTTTACTACTGCAAAAATTGAGGTAAATACCGATTTACTGGCTGCAGCAAGGGCCCTTTGCGGTAATGAAAAAGGAATTGCCTGTATACTGGGTACAGGTTCCAATTCCTGCTTTTATAACGGTAAAAAAATAATGAAAAACAGTCCCGGACTGGGTTATGTACTGGGAGATGAAGGTAGTGGGGCTTACCTTGGTAAAAAAGTGGTACAGTATTACTTATATAATACTTTCGATGCAGATTTAATGGCCCGTTTTGATAATAGGTTTAATACCAATACCATGGAAATTTTAGAAAATGTATATAAAAAACCATTGGCAAACCGCTACCTAGCTTCTTTTACTATTTTTCTGGCTGAAAACAGGGGGCATTATATGATTGAAAATATAATTGAGGATGGCATTAATGATTTTTTCTTTACCCATTTGTACAAATATAAAGAAAGCTGGACTCACCCTATTTCATTTATCGGGAGTGTGGCTTATGGTTTTAAAGATGTTTTAGCAGAACTTTGTCATTCTTATGAACTGGAATTGGGTAATGTTTTAAAAAAACCAATGGACGGATTGCTGAAATATCATAAATAATCATATGAATGAATTTATAAAAATTACAGAACAGGCATCACATTACAGGAACTTAGAAACAATGTCCGTTTCGGAAATATTAACGCATATCAATACGGAAGATAAAACAGTTCCTCTGGCTGTGGAAAAAGCCATACCCCAAATTGAAAAACTAACTGCTGTGATCAGTGATAAAATGCTTTCAGGCGGCAGATTATTCTATATTGGGGCAGGAACAAGTGGCAGGCTGGGTATTGTGGATGCCAGTGAATGTCCCCCTACTTATGGGGTTCCATACGGATTGGTAATTGGTATTATTGCTGGCGGTGAAAAAGCCATTACACAAGCTGTTGAATTTGCAGAAGACAGTCACGACGAAGGCTGGGCAGATTTACAGAAACATTTTGTAAATGATAAGGATGTGGTGATAGGACTTGCTGCCAGTGGCACAACTCCTTATGTAATTGGGGCATTGGAACAATGCCGTAAGAAAAGAATTATTACCGGCAGTATTGCCTGTAACCCGAATTCGCCTGTAAGCCAATGTGCCGATTTTCCTATTGAAGTGGTAGTTGGACCTGAATTTGTTACCGGTAGTACCCGTATGAAAAGTGGTACTGCTCAGAAACTGGTTTTAAATATGATTTCTACCACAGTGATGATTCAATTGGGTCGGGTGGAAGATAATAAAATGGTGAATATGCAGCTTACCAATGTGAAGCTGGTTGACCGTGGTGTGAAAATGATCATGGACAGGCTTGGGATTAAAGAATATGAAAAAGCTAAAAACCTATTGTTAAAATATGGAACCGTTAAAAAAACGGAAGACGCTGTTAAATTAAACGGGCATGCACCTAATTGAACCTTTTTATAACTGGAGGCATATTTATGTTTCAGAAGAGGACAAACGTTCTCCTTTCTTTGGCCGGGAATACAGTGAATTTGAATTTTCTCAAACCGTTTATAATTATTATATCCATCCGCAATGGGATGATTTTGGCAGCAGAACATTGTATCTCAAAATTATTTATGTGGATTATGAATTGCATTTTGCAATCATTGAAATGCTGGGCGAATGGAATGATGCCATAGAAAATGATATCATGGAACTGAAAAGGGAATTGATAGATAAACTGGCTTTGGAAAAAATCAATAAGTTTATATTGATTACAGAAAATGTGCTCAATTTCCATAGCGGGGATAAAGACTATTACCAGGAATGGTATGAGGAAGTAAGTGAAGAAAATGGGTGGATTGTTGCTTTAAATATGTCTGAAGCTACCCAGTACGACTTTAAAAGAAGAAAACTGAATTATTATATAGAACTGATGGAAATTATTGAATGGAGAACATACCGGCCTTATCACCTCTTTAAAAAGATTGATGATGAACTGATGAAACGATTGTCCTAATTATCGTACCTGTATTATATGTACCGGACAAACTTTTGCAGCATTATCATTGGCTTCCTTTTCTGAGAAAGGGACTTTAACACTCCAGAATCCTTTTTTTTCTACGGCCCCCAGCAATACACTTTTACCATCTTTTTTACTCATACGCCAGCGTTCTGGCGCCTGCTCCACACAATAATTACAACCAATACATTTTTGCCGCTGCTGTATTACCGTTATTGTCATTTTGCTTCCTCCGATGATTCAACTATCTTATATAATTTATCCGATTTCCTGATCTGTATACCAACAGGAAATGCACAGTAGTCTCCTTTATTAGCAACCTTTTTGGCTCCCTCTTCATTTACATGCAGGGAAGTTATAGTGGTTTCCACCACCCCTGTTGTTGGGCCAATGATGGCAATTTTATCCCCGATATTTAATGAATAGGCTTCAATAAGAAATTCCGCAACGCCAGACCTTGAAAAATAATGGTTGCCTTTTCCTATGTATATTTTACGGTTCAGGGCTTTTGATCCCGGTGCATTGGTCCATTCCCCTAACTCCTTGCCCAGATAATAACCTCCCCAGAAACCCCGGTTATATACTTCACTTAGCCTTTGCATCCAGTTAACTACTTTATCTGCAGTATAATTTCCTGCATAATAACTGTCAATTGCTTCCCGGTAACATGTAGTCACTGTTTTTACATAATCTGCCGACTTACCCCTGCCCTCTATTTTCAATACTTTAATTCCTGTTTGAATTAATTCATCCAAGAAATCTATGGTACAGAGATCTTTGGGAGACATGATATATTCATTGTCAATTTCCAGCTGATGGCCATCTTCATTATCAATTACAGTATAACTTCTCCTGCAGTTCTGAATACAGGCTCCACGGTTAGCAGAAGCATTCTGGGTATGCAGACTTAAATAGCATTTCCCCGATACAGCCATACATAAAGCACCATGCGCAAATACTTCAATTTCTATAGGTTTACCGGATGGCCCTTTAATGCCTTCCTTTATCACTGTATCACAGATATGTTTCATCTGCCGCAAGCTCAATTCTCTGGACAAGACCATCACATCTGCAAAAACACTGTAAAACCGGATAGTTTCTATATTGGTGATATTTAATTGGGTGGATATATGTACTTCCATTTTTTGACTATAAGCATACCCAATCACTGCCTGGTCTGATGCAATTACAGCAGTAATACCTGCCATTTTTGCGGCATTAATTACATTTTTCATTAAAGCCAGGTCATGGTCATATACAATGGTATTCAGGGTCAGATAGCTGCGTATCTTGTATTCACTGCATATACGGGCTATCTCAGGTAAATCTTCAATTGTGAAATTCATAGTGGCACGGGCACGCATATTCAATTGCTCCACGCCAAAATATACAGAATCGCAACCACCCTGCACTGCAGCCATTAATGCTTCAAAACTCCCGGCAGGAGACATCAGTTCAACCTTCTCCATAAAATGAATTTGCAGCAAAAATAAGGTAAGTAAAATTGGGAACAAGAATAGCTTCCTGCAAAGCTAAAATCGGCAATTCTGTTAAAAGGAAAAAAAAATTAATATACCAGGTCTTCATAAGCAGACTGCAATTCATTATACGCATGCTGGTCTTTGGCCAGTTTGGCAGCAGCCATGCCTTTTTCATACCAATCGATCGCAGCTTCCCGCATCCCCAGTTTCTCCAGCGTCTTTGCCAGGTGGTAATAAGTACCAATATAATCCGGACTGTCTGTTAGTATTGCCAGAAACAGGTCTCTGGCTTCAGTATCCTGCCCTATTTTAAGGTATTCCAGTGCCAATGCATGTCTTAAAAAATTATCACCGGGCTGCTTTACTAAAAACTCCCTTATTTTGGTAATTCTGTCCATATTGCAAAAATAGTAAAGTAGCAAAGCAAGATGATCCTAAAATTAATTTTTATATAACTTTTGTTAATTCAAAAACAAGCCTATATTTGTAATTAGTTGCATAGACAACTAATTTTCTGACGATATAAAATATAACTATGAAAATTTTAGTCTGTATCAGTAAAACACCTGACACTACTTCTAAGATTGCTTTTAAAGACAATAACACCCGTTTTGAAGAGACAGGGGTTCAATGGATTATTAATCCATATGATGAATGGTATTCCCTGGTAAGAGCAATTGAACTGAAAGAAAAAGATCCTGCAACAGTAATTCATTTAATTAAAGTGGGGGCTGCAGATACCGAACCCATAATCCGCAAAGCCCTTGCACTTGGAGGTGATGAAGCCATTCGTGTTAATACAGATAGCAGTGACAGTTATTATATAGCTGCTCAAATAGCTGCTGTGGCAAATGCAGGCGGATATGACCTGATTTTCACAGGTAAAGAAACCATTGACTATAACGGCTCCTGCATCGGTGCAATCCTTTCAGAAATGGTGCATGCACCTTACATTTCACTGGCTACTCATTTTGAACTGAATGGTACCCTTGCAAGTATTACCCGCGAAATTGAGGGCGGTGAAGAAGTGTATACAGTATGCCTGCCACTGGTGATCAGTGCCCAGAAAGGAATGGCGGAACAGCGTATTCCAAATATGCGTGGAATTATGGCAGCCCGCACCAAACCATTAAAAGTGGTGGAACCGGTTGTTGCTGAACAGTTAACTTCCATTGTAAGTTTTGAACTGCCGCCAGCCAAAGCTGGTGTAAAACTGGTGGCTGCAGATAATGTGGCAGAACTGGTAAGGCTGTTACATGAAGAGGCAAAAGCATTTTAAATATACTGAAAATTAATAACGATAAAACTGCTCCTTCCGGAGTAAAAAGAATAGTATATGTCAGTTTTAATATTCATAGACCAGGCCGATGGCCAGATTAAAAAATCTTCCTACGAAGTATTGAATTATGGTGCAGCAATTGCCTCTCAAACCGGTACTACTGCAGAAGCAATATTGCTGGGAACTGTAAAAGACGATCTGGCAGCATTGGGTAAATATGGAGTTACTAAAGTACACCAATTGGCCAATGATGCATTGAATCATATAGATGCTGCAATATTTGCTACTATTATTGCCGAAGCTGCTGTAAAGATCGGAGCTACAATATTGGTTTTTGCACAAAGCCATTCCGGTAAAGCCATTGCAGGTAGGGTATCTGCCATTCTGAAAGCGGGTATTGTTACCGGCGCAGTTGCCATTCCGGATACCAGTAATGGTTTTATAGTAAAAAAAGCAGTTTTTAGTGGTAAAGCATTTGCGAATGTGCGGATTGATTCTGCTGTTAAAATTATTACACTGAACCAGAATAGTATCAAAGTTCATTCTGGAGAAGGTATTGCAACAGTAGCTGCATTGGACATTGCCCTACCGTCACCTACAGTTACAGTATCAGCGGTACATAAAGTAAGTGGGGAAATACCACTCACTGAAGCTGAAATAGTAGTAAGTGCAGGACGTGGATTAAAGGGCCCGGAAAACTGGGCTATGGTGGAAGAACTGGCCAAAACCCTTCATGCAGCAACTGCCTGCAGCAGGCCGGTGGCAGATACAGGATGGAGGCCACATCATGAACATGTTGGACAAACTGGTGTACAAATTGCACCTAATCTTTATATTGCTATCGGAATCAGTGGTGCTATTCAGCACCTGGCAGGTGTAAACAGGAGCAAAGTAATTGTGGTGATTAATAAAGATCCCGAAGCGCCTTTTTTCAAAGCGGCCGACTATGGAATTATCGGGGATGCTTTTGAAGTAGTACCGCAATTAACAGCTGCCATTCAACAATTGAAAGGAACTGCTTAAACCTATATGCTCTGAAATCTATAAACCAGAAAATCCTGTTCATTTGAACGGGTTTTTTTAGTTTGGTCCGGGCTGTAAAATCACAGTCATTAAATTTAATTAACTTCATTGTTTCAAAATCTTAGATATTGCAGTATGAAAAAGGAGGCAATGATAGAATTGATACAACAATCAGCTAAGGAGGGTGTGCGTTTTGCCATTACAGATATTGATGGAATATTAAGGGGGAAAATTATTAATAAAGATAAATTTTTGAAAGCCCTGCAACATGGTGCAGGCTTCTGTAATGTAATATTTGGATGGGATAGTAATGATGTTTGTTATGATAACGGTAAGATCAGTGGCTGGCATACCGGTTATCCGGATGCAATTGCATCCATAGACCTGAATACGCACCGAAACATTCCCTGGAATGAGGATACTGATTTTTTTCTGGCAGATTTTAGTACTGACGAAAAAACTGCAGCTGCCTGTCCGCGCACTTTATTAAAAAATATCCGTCAGCAGGCAACCAATGCTGGTTTTACTGCTTTATTTGCCAAGGAATTTGAATGGTTTAATTTCAGGGAAACTCCTGAATCCCTGCAGCAAAAACATTTCATCAACCCCACTCCGCTTTCCCCGGGTATGTTTGGATATTCGGTATTAAGAACTTCAGAACATCAGGATTTTTATAACGACTTATTTAACCTGTTGCGCAAATTTAAAGTGCCACTGGAAGGATTACACACTGAAACTGGTGATGGCGTATATGAAGCCTGTATTGAATATGCTGATGTATTGGAAGCTGCAGATCGTGCAGTGCTGTTTAAAACCGGTGTAAAGGAAATTGCTTACCGACATGGATTGATTGCCAGCTTTATGGCTAAATGGAATACTAACTTGCCCGGGTGCAGTGGCCATATTCATCAGAACTTGTTCGATAATAAGGGGAATAACCTTTTTTATGATGAATTAGATCTTCAGGGTATGAGCCAGCTAATGAAACATTATATTGCCGGCCAGCTGTATTGCCTTCCTCATATTATGCCAATGTATGCTCCTACCATTAATAGTTACAAACGCTATATTAAAGGTGCATGGTCTGCCACAACAGTTAGCTGGGGAATAGAAAACAGGACTACTGCCCTTCGGGTAATTAACCAGGTACCTGCTGCCACCCGACTGGAAACAAGGGTTCCCGGTGCAGATGCTAATCCTTATTTATCTATAGCAGCAAGCCTGGCTTCTGGTTTGTATGGTATTCAAAACCAGTTACCACTTACCATTTCAGCTACAACAGGTAATGAATATGATAACAAACTGGCTACTCCTCTTCCAGGTAGCCTGGAAGAAGCCGCAAGCTTGATGAAAGGCTCGCCAATTGCTGAAGCTTTGTTTGGTGTCCCATTTGTAGACCATTTTACAAGGACACGCGAATGGGAATGCCGCCAATTTGCTCAAAAAGTAACGGACTGGGAACTGAAAAGATATTTTGAAATTATTTGATGCTGTTTTTAAATTATGTCATTTATAGATTTTACCGCTATAGTCAGAGAAGCCTGGAGGGCTTATGATGATACCCGAACCATTGTAAGGATACACGATATCAGTGCCAGGGTTTCAACCAACCATGTATACCAGATAACTTTTACCGACCATAGTTTTATCGTTGCCAAATTATCCTATTTTGGAAAATATGAGCATTTTGTGGAAGATCATACGATCATTAATGCATTGTCCAATAACCTGCCTGCCCCTTTTGAGAATTTTCTGGCAAGGTCGCTGGTAAAAGGAGAAAGCTTATATGTACACCGGTTTCAAAACCAGATCTTGGATGCCTGGGTGGTTTTTTACCGGCCTATACAGATTAAAAAAAGGCTGCCCAGACGACTGGATGAAGACCAGATCATTAAACTGGGTGAACAGATGGCACTGTTTCATAAAGCCTGCCACAATATCCGGAATACCTTACCGGAATCCTCTAAAACCCTGAAAGTGGATATTGACCATCTGTTGCGGATTTTAGAAACAGATTATGGCAAGTTTGAACACCGGGGCAATGAAAATGAAATCAAAAAACAATGTGGTTTATTCCTCCAAAACAGGGATTTACTTGGGGCAATGGAATTTGATAAAATTCCGGTGTTTATTGACTGGAATATTGGCAATTTCTCAGTAAGTTCTTCCTTTAAACTATTCTCCAGATGGGATTACGACTGGTTCAGGGTTAGTTCCCGCATGATGGATTTCTATTTCCTGAGTAGGGTGGTTTCTGATATTGGCGACCGCACCGTATTCAGTTATCTGACAGGCCCAATGATGGAAGACAGGTTCCTGCTTTTCCTGCAATCCTACCATGCTCACTATCCGCTCACTGCCAATGAAATACTGTTTCTGAAAGAAGCTTACCGGTTTTTTATATTGAATTATGTAATTAAGGATGGCAGGCATTTTTTTCACGAAATATTTGCCACCAAACTGCAGAAAGAAGCTTATGAGATTTATTTCCCTTCTATAGATAAAGACTTTAATGCAGAAAAAATACTAAAAGCTTTAAACCTCTGATAGACATAATAAATCAGCCCTGAAAAACAAAACCCATGCAAACCATCCAACCTTTTTTAGAAATTGCCACTCCTTTTAAGGCCGTATTTCTGGATTCATACGGGGTATTGAAAAATTATAAAGGGCTGATCAATGGTGCCAGGGAAAGTATCCAGCATCTTAGGGCACACCATACTGCCATTAGAGTGCTTACTAATGATGCCAGCCGCAGCCAGGAACAACAGGCAGAAAGCTTTTCTAAAATTGGGTTAACCAGTATTGAAGTAGAAGAAATCATTACCTCGGGAATGATGGCCAAACACTTTTTACAGCAAAAAATTCTGGATGGTAAAATTGCATATTTGGGTACAGAAAATTCAGCACATTATATTCTGCAATCCGGTCTGGAGCATATCCCCGTATCGGAAGTGGATTTGCAGCACCTGGAAGAAATAAGTGCATTTGTTTTTCTGGATGATGAGGGGTTCGACTGGAACCGGGATATCAATAAAACAGTCAATTTATTACGTCATAAAAACATTCCCGTAATCGTGGCTAATTCGGATAAATTTTATCCCGTTTCTAAAAATGATGTAGCGATTGCTACCGGAGGTATTGCCAAACTGGTGGAAAGTATGTTACATAAAAAATTTCTCCATTTCGGCAAGCCGGATTCCCAGATGTTTATGTATGCATTTGATGAACTGAATAAATCAGGCAGCTTCCATAAAAATGAGATCTTAATGGTGGGTGATACACTTGGCACTGATATACTCGGCGGTAATAAATTTGGTGTAAAAACAGCCCTTGTTTTATCCGGCAATACCAGTGCGGATGATGTGCACCAGCAAATAAATGCCAGTGGTATCATACCTGATTATATTTGTACCTCAATTGCTGAATAAACACTAAAAAGAAGCCCCTTGAACCAAACTTACTATTACGTAAATGACCGCTTTGTACCCGCAGTTGAAGCAATGCTGCATGTATCAGACCTGGCACTGCAAAGAGGGTATGGAATATTTGATTTTTTTAAAACCCTGAACAGACATCCTGTATGCCTGGAAGATCATTTGGAACGATTTTATCAATCTGCTGCTGCCATGCGTTTAGATCCCGGTAAATCAAAAGAAGAATTACGAACTGTTTTATACAGCCTCATGGAAAAGAACCGGATCGCCGATTCGGGCATCAAAATAACATTAACTGGCGGCTATTCTGCAAATGGATATTCCCTTGGTACTCCCAACCTGGTAATTACGCAACAAGCAGTACACCTGAATCATGCATTTGACCAGACAGGGATCCGTTTAATGGCTTATCCCCATCTGAGACAACTTCCTGCTGTTAAAACAACAGATTACCTGATGGCCATCTGGCTGCAACCCTATATTGCACAAAATAAGGCAGATGATGTACTGTACCACCTAAACGGAACCTTAACAGAAACGCCAAGAGCTAATATCTTTTTTGTTACCCAAAAAAATACCATCCTTACCCCGCAGCATAATATATTGCAGGGTATTACCCGTAAACAGGTCTTAAGCCTGGTAAACAATAAATTTGAAGTAATGATCCGGGATATCAGTTTACAGGAAACAGAACTGGCTAAGGAAGCTTTTATCACCAGCACTACCAAACAGGTATTGCCAGTTGTTTCAATAGATGGTAAACAAATTGGAAACGGAAAGCCTGGTGCAGTTACAGAAGCTGTTTACCAGCTGCTGATACAATCTCAATACGGTCTGGAATACAAACCATAACATTTAAAACTGGAACGCTTCACTTACTGGAACCTGCTTACCTTAATTGCCATTTTCAGTTTATACATTTTCTGGAGAAACTTCAATTATGTATGGGGTGGATTAGCCCTCGGCGGGTTCACCGGCCTAGTCATTTCTATCATCAATTTTTACAGTTACGGCAACTTTGATTGGGAAAGTACGGAAAAAGCCGCCATTTTAGGTACGGTAATCGGTACGCTTGTAGAAATTATTGGAAGGTCCACCCACCTGATTAAAACACCAAAACATGTAATTAAAAAATACCATTAACCCGGTTTGCCTGCTTTAGTATAAAAAAAATTGAAGAAAGAACCTCACAGAATGATGCAGCTTATACTTCATGTGATAATTTGATTTATTTTCGTGCACGTTATGAAGAAGATTGAACTTGAAATAGTTGCATTATCCCATAGTATCACCCAAACGCATTCCTATGCAGTTGTTTTGGGTGAGGTAAATGGTTTACGCCGTTTACCAATTGTCATTGGCGGCTTTGAAGCGCAGGCCATTGCAGTTGCCCTGGAAAGAATGCAACCCAGCCGCCCACTGACACATGACCTGATGAAAAACTTTATGTCGGCCTTTAATGTGGAATTACAGGAAATTATCATTAATGACCTTCAGGAAGGTATCTTTTATTCAAAGCTGGTTTGTTATTCTGAACATGATACCGTAGATATTGATAGTCGGACCAGTGATGCCCTTGCCCTGGCAGTAAGGTTCGGGTGCCCCATTTATACCTATGAAAACATTCTGGAAAGCGCTGGTATTTTAATGGATGATGCTACAGGAAGCAAAAAGAAAAATCTGGAAGCCGTTGGAGTGGAAGATCCCTCCACCCCGGCAGAAAATAATCTTTCCGGTATGACGATTGAAGAATTGCAGACTTTGCTGAATGATGTACTGGAACATGAAGACTATATCCGGGCCATTGCTATCAGGGACGAGATCAATAAGCGCAAAACAAGGGATTAATAATCTACACTTATGGTTATTTTCCCAAACTGTAAAATAAACCTCGGTTTACATATCATCCGAAAAAGAACAGATGGATTCCACGATCTGGAAACTGTTTTTTATCCCCTTCCACTGAAAGATGCGCTGGAAATTATAAGGTCTGATCAAACAATTGGGAGTTTACCTGAAATAAGTTTTACGGCTTCGGGTTTACCCATCGAAGGAGAAAGCAGTAATAATTTATGTATAAAAGCTTACTATCTCCTGAAAAAAGATTTCCCGGAATTATTAAAATTTAAAATGCACCTGCATAAAGTAATTCCTATGGGGGCTGGGCTGGGTGGAGGGAGTGCAGATGGGGCTTTTGCCCTGCATTTGTTTAATCAATTGGGGAATCTGGGTTTATCACAGCAACAATTACTGGATTATGCATTGCAACTGGGTAGTGATTGCCCTTTTTTTATAATTAATAAACCCTGTTTTGCTACTTCAAGGGGAGAACAAATGAAGGAACTGGACCTTAATCTGTCCGGTTACCAGTTTGTAATCGTAAATCCGGGTATCCATATTTCAACTGCCTGGGCATTTGCTCATATAAACCCTGCAACCCCGGAACGCCAATTAACAGATATAGTGTCTTTGCCGGTTAATGAATGGAAAAACCTGCTGTTCAATGATTTTGAAGCTCCTGTATTACAGGCTTATCCCGCCCTGCAGCATATAAAGGAACAGTTTTATCAAACCGGTGCTCTTTATGCTTCTATGAGCGGCAGCGGCAGTACATTCTATGGAATCTATGAAAAATCTGCCACCCCGCATTTATCATTTCCATCTGAATATTTACAAATTCATTTATAAAAAATCAATCACTTATCCGGGTAAGATAATTACATTTAAACTTTGTAATTATCAGTATGAAAACTGCCATTAATTTCTTCCGTTTTATATACAGCATTTATGCTTTAATACTGTTTGTTGCAATAATGCTCCTGATATTCCCTTTTGTAATGATCGCTTCTTTCTTTGGCATTAAAGGGGGGCATGAAATTTATAAACTTTGTTCTTTATGGTCACGTTTATGGTATGCTGGAATCGGAATGACTCACCATGAAATCTATGAAAGCCCGCACGACCGTAACCGTCAGTATATTTTTGTTGGCAACCATATTTCTTATATGGATATCCCTCCCATAGTTTTAGCCATCCATCAGCCGGTAAGGGTATTGGGTAAATATGAAATGGTGAAAATACCTGTTTTCGGATGGATCTACCGTAGTGCCGTGATATTGGTGGACCGCCGCAATGCAGAACAAAGGGCTAAAAGTGTAAGGGCCCTGAAAGCCGCTATTGCAAAAGGAATTTCCATTTTTTTATTCCCGGAAGGCACTTTTAATGAATCGGAAAAACCGCTGAAGGATTTTTATGACGGCGCTTTCCGGATTGCAATCGAATCCCAGACACCCATTAAACCAATTTTATTGATCGATACCCTGGAAAGAATGCATTTTAAAAGTGTTTTTTCCCTAAGCCCTGGTAAAAACAGGGTCGTTTATCTGGATGAAATTGATGTTAGCTCCTATACCATGAAAGAAGTTAATCAACTGAAAGAAAAGGTTTACCTGCTGATGGAAGAGGGTTTAAAAAGATATCGCAATTATCCGCAGGCTTAATTTATTTTTGAAACAAATCCATGCTTTTGTACGCCGAAATCATCATACCATTTGCGCTTCCGGTTACCTATACCTGGGCCATTCCGGAACACCTGCAAACTGCTGCAGGCATAGGCATCCGGGTAGAAGTACAATTAAAAAATAAAAAATATGCTGGTATTATTAAACATATTCATGATCAGAAACCCGAGGCTTTTGAACCCCGCGAAATATTAAATATTCTGGACGAAACACCCTTGCTCTATGATAAACAATTGCAGCTATGGCATTGGGTTTCCCAATATTATATGTGTTCCGAAGGAGAAGTGATGCAAGCCGCCATACCTGCCAATTTAAAGTTATCCGGAGAAAGTATCTTAATCTGGAATGAAGAATACGGGATTGATTTCAGTGGACTCAATGATGAGGAATACCTGGTGGCAGAAGCTTTGGAGATAAAAAAAGAACTGCGACTGGGTGAGGTACAGCAGCTGCTGGATGTTAATCATGTATATCCGGTTATCAAAAAACTGATTGACAAAAAAGTCTGTTATGTATGGGAAGAACTTAAAGAGAAGTATAAACAAAAAACAGAAACTTATATTATCCTGCACAAACAATACAATAACGAGGAGAAACTATCAGAACTACTGAATAATTGGGGGAAGGCACCTAAACAAATGGAACTGCTGCTATCCTATCTGCACCTGATCAGGACTGAAGGAGAAGTTACACAGGTTGCTCTATTGAAAAAAGCAAATGCCAGTATTGCACAATTAAAAGGGTTGATTGAAAAACAGATCCTGGTTGCAGAGAAAAGGGCGGCTGACAGAATTCCTTCTCTTCCTAAAGATGTACAGATCGACTATATTTTTTCTTCTGCTCAGCAAACAGCTTACCAGGAAATTGAACAGTGCTTTCTGGATAAAAATGTATGCCTGCTGCATGGTGTAACGTCCAGTGGCAAAACAGAGATCTATATTAAACTGATTGAAAGCTTTATCAAACAGGGCAAGCAGGTACTGTATATGCTTCCTGAAATTGCATTGACTTCTCAAACCATCCGCCGCCTGCAAAAGCACTTTGGGGGTTATATTGGTATTTATCATTCAAAATTCAATGCAAATGAACGGGTGGAAATCTGGAATAAAATAAAAAACGGCGAACTGAAAGCTATTCTGGGTGCCCGGTCTTCATTATTCCTGCCTTTTGAAAACCTGGGTTTGGTAATTGTAGATGAAGAACATGATACTTCCTATAAACAGCAGGAACCGGCCCCCCGTTACCATGCCCGGGACGCTGCCATCTATTATTCATCGCTATTCCAGGCTAAAACCTTATTGGGTAGCGCTACCCCTTCTGTCGAAACCTATTATAACTGTTCACTGAAAAAATACGGTTTGGTTACCTTAAAAGAACGGTATGGCAATATTGAACTACCAGATATACAATTGATTGATGTAAGGAATATTATCACCGAACAAAAGGGCAAAGTGGCCTTAACCCCACAGCTGATTCAGGCTATCGGTCAAACCCTTGTCCAGAAAAAACAGGTCATTGTTTTCCAGAACAGAAGGGGGTATTCTCCTTATATGATCTGTAATACCTGCGGATGGATACCACATTGCAAAAACTGCGATGTTACCCTTACCTATCATAAATCCAAACACCTCTTAACCTGTCATTACTGTGGCAGCAATTACCCGATTATCAATACCTGTGCAGCCTGCGGCAGCCACCATTTTACCCAGAAAAATTTTGGTACGGAAAAAATAGAAGAATTATTGTACGAGCATTTCCCGGATGCCCGTATTGCAAGGATGGATTTTGATACCGTAAAAGGCAAAAACGACCATGATAACCTGATTAAACTGTTTGAGCAACAACGTATCGATATCCTGGTGGGTACCCAGATGGTGGTAAAGGGACTGGATTTTGAACATGTAAACCTGGTAGGGATTATTGATGCCGATGGTATTCTCAACTTTACAGATTTCAGGGTCAATGAACGTGCTTATCAGTTAATGGAACAGGTAAGTGGTCGTGCAGGGCGTAAACATGAAAAAGGCAATGTAATGATCCAGGTAAGTAATATCTTTCATCCGGTATTGCAGTTTGTAAAAGAACATGATTACAATAAGCTGTTTGAATTTGAATTGCATACAAGAAAAGCTTATCAGTACCCGCCATTTTACCGGTTGATTATTCTGGTTTTTAAACATAAGGAAAAACATATTGCTGAAGAAGCAGCTAATATTATGATGCAGGGGCTTAAAACCAATTTTGCTAAATGCATCAACGGCCCTGCTCAGCCGGTAGTGGATAGGATCCGTAACCAATATATATGGGAAATCATGATCAAACTGCCCAAAGACAATGCCCTGATCCGCCAATGTAAAAAAGAAATAGAACAGCAAGTGGTAATCATCCATTCAGGTAAAAATTACCGAAGTGTATCCATTATTCCTGATGTGGATCCGGTTTAGAGTTTTCATCCTGTTTTGTATCAGCCATATTTAGTTATTTTGTATATGCGCATACTGGAAAACATTTCACTGAAGCCCTTTAACAGTTTTGGCATCAATGTTTCTGCAAAAGCATTTGCAGTATTTTCATCTCTGAATGAACTGTCAGAATTCCTGATCAATTCTCCGCTGTATTCCTATCCCTCGTTTCTGGTATTAGGTGGCGGTAGCAATTTATTACTGACAAAAGATTTTGATGGGCTGGTTTTAAAGAATGAAATAAAAGGAATTGAACTGGTGGCTGAAGATGCAGAATATTATTATGTAAAAGCCGGAGCTGGTGAAAACTGGCATGGATTTGTACAGTATTGTCTGGCAGCTAATTATGCCGGCCTTGAAAACCTGAGCCTGATACCGGGTAATGTGGGTGCTTCCCCCATGCAGAATATAGGTGCCTATGGAGTGGAAATCAAAGATATTTTTCATGAACTCGAAGCTTTTCATATCTATGAAAAAAAATTATATCATTTTTCTAAAGAGGAATGTGCCTTCGGCTACCGGGAAAGTGTATTTAAAGGAAAATATAAAAACCAGTTCATTATTGTTTCCGTAACCTATAAACTAAGGAAAATACCGCAATTTAATATCAGTTACGGGGCTATTGAAAAGGAACTGGAAAAAATGCAGGTAAAAGACCTCAGTATTCAGGCTATATCACAGGCTGTGATCAACATCCGGTCTGCCAAACTACCGGATCCCGCTAAAATAGGTAATGCAGGCAGCTTCTTTAAAAATCCGGTTGTATCCAAATTCCGATGGCATGTAATCTGGGAACAATACCCGGATATAGCAGCTTATAAAGTAGATGAAATGAATTATAAAATTGCCGCCGGATGGTTAATTGAACAATGCGGTTGGAAAGGTTACCGTAAAGGAGATGCCGGTTGTAATCCCCTTCAGGCACTGGTACTTGTGAATTATGGTAATGCTACCGGACAGGAAATTTATGAACTGAGTGAAGCTATTATTCAATCAGTTCATAAAAAATTCGGTATCCTGCTGGAAAGAGAAGTGAATATTATTTAAAATCATCCTCACTTAAATCATCATCAGTAAAATTCATTGCATCGGAACTCATCATACTTCCAATCAGGTCCTTAAACTCAATCTTACCGTCAATTATTTTTTTACTGATCAGGGAATAGGCAGAAAGCCCATGTAATACAAATTCCATCAGTAAAGCATTTTCTTCTTTTTTAGCCTGGGGATATTGTTTTTTTACAAAGGAATGTAATCCATCCACTTTATATAAACTCAGCAATTTATCTGCGTCTGTCATATCGGTAAACAGGTCCAGGTGATTACCGGCATCAAACCAGCGGATAATGGATTTATAGGGATTTTCCTCCGCTTTTTCATCTACAGATTTTTTACCGGTTACCTTTCTGCGCTTAGCCTGCTCCGGATTAGGGAAATACTGTAAAAACTGTGTACGGATTGATTTATCCAGCAAATTCACCGCTACCTGATAGGGGCCTTCCTGTTCCCCTTCATATACCAGTTCAATTTTACCCGTAATGGCAGGAATTACACCGGAAAGATCACTGATCCATACCTGCGTATTCGCCTCCCCATGTATTATCAGCCTGCGTTCAGCACTGCTCACTGCATTTTCCAACGCAGCAATGGTAAGCCTTGCACTTACACCACTTTTCTTGTCCACATATTCATTGTTACGTGCTTCAAAAGCAATTTGCTCTATTAACCTTTTCACCAGGTCACTCACATCTATCTTTTCTTTCTGTTCTTTTGGCAGATTCGCTTCCTGGGCTGTAATAGCCAGAGAGGTTTCAATGGTCCTTGGGTAATGGGTTAAGATCTGGCTTTCGATCCTGTCTTTTAATGGTGTTACAATGCTGCCACGATTGGTATAATCTTCCGGATTGGCTGTAAAAACAAATAAAATATCCAGGGGCATTCTTAACCGGAATCCACGAATCTGAATATCACCTTCCTGTAAAATATTAAATAAAGAAACCTGTATCCTGGCCTGCAGGTCAGGCAATTCATTGATCACAAAAATGCCTCTGTTACTCCGGGGAATAATTCCATAATGGATTACTTTCTCATCCGCAAAACTTAATTTCAGGTTAGCAGCTTTAATAGGGTCAATATCCCCGATCAGGTCTGCCACACTCACATCTGGTGTTGCTAATTTTTCACCATACCGGTCACTCCGGTGTACCCATTGTATCGGTGTTTCATCTGCATATTCCGCTATCTTATCCTTTGCATATTTACTCATCGGTGCCAGGGGATCGTCATTTACTTCACTTCCCGAAACAATTGGGATATATTCATCCAGTAAATCAACCATTTGCCTGGCCATCCTTGTTTTTGCCTGTCCGCGTAAACCCAGAAATAAAATATTATGGCGGGATAATAATGCCCTTTCTGTATCGGGTATTACACTGTCTTCATATCCGATAATTCCGGTAAAAGGATTTTCCTTTACACGTATTTTTTTAATCAGGTTCTGTCTAACTTCATCTTTAATAGATTTAGGCTTATAACCATTTGCTTTTAACTGCCCCAGTGTTTTGATCTTCAGAATATCCATGTATTATTGTTGTGTCTTTTTTAATATACCGTTTTACGTTTTCCGCTTTCAAAATCTTTAAATATAAAACTGCCCAATGTATCCAGGCTGGCAAAAAAAGCCTTTCCATGATTGGTTTCTGTAAATTCCTGCACAAAATGCTGCAGGTATGGGTCTGATGCAATCATAAAAGTGGTCACCGGTATTTTCAGTTTCTTGCATTGTGCTGCTAAATTAATACATCGGTTTACCACTTTCCTGTCCAGCCCAAAACTGTTTTTATAATAACGCCCTCCTATCTTCAGGCAGGTGGGTTTACCATCTGTAATCATAAAAATCTGTTTATTCGGATTCTTGCGTTTTCTTAAAAGATCCATGGCAAGCTCCAGTCCAGCCACTGTATTGGTATGGTAAGGCCCTACCTGTAAATAAGGCAGTTCCTTCACTTCAATGGTCCAGGCATCATTACCAAAAACCACTATATCCAGTGTATCTTTTGGATACTTGGTGGTAATCAGTTCACTGAGAGCCATGGCCACTTTTTTAGCAGGAGTAATACGGTCCTCCCCGTACAATATCATGGAATGCGAAATATCAATCATCAATACGGTAGAAGTCTGTGTTTTAAAATCCGTTTCCCTGATCTGTAAATCATCCTCATGCATGGAAAAGCTTTCCACCCCATGATTGATCTGTGCATTGCGGATACTCTCTGTAAAATCAATATGTTCCAGCATATCCCCAAACTGAAAGGGCCTTGTTTCCGGATTAATCTCATCTCCCTGTCCGGGTTTATAAGTCTGATGATTGCCCTGTTTGGTCTTTTGCAGTTTTCCGAATATTTCTTCCAGGCTTCTCCTGCGGATGGTCTGCTCCGATTTACCTGTAATATTGATTTCTCCTGAAACCGGATTTTCAGCTAAATAGCCATTTTCTTTCAGGTCTTCTATAAAATCACCTACTCCATATTCTTCATTGGTAAATTTGTGCTGTTTATCCAGTTCACTCATCCAGCTCAGGGCTTCTGATGCATCTCCGTTGGTATAAGTAAGCAACTGCATAAAAATATCCAGCATCTGTTCAAACTTGCTTGCAGATGCTTCATCCTGTTTAAATTGTATAAAACGATGTCCGATCATATTTGTAAACTAATAAAAAATATGCTAATAAAGGATTAACAAATAATATTCCCTGATAACCAACAAATTCAGGAAATTAAAGTTCAAAAAAAAGCCGTTCCAAAAAGAACGGCTTTGGGAAAATTTTATAAAAATAATTTATTGGGCGCTGTCCTTTACATAAGGTTTAGGAAATAAAGGATTCTTTCTATACACAGAATCCATTTGTCCCACCATATTCAGATACCCTTCTGCAGAACGTTTTTCTTCACTCATTGCTTCTGCAAAACGGCCATCCAGCGAATTATAATATTTAATCTGCTGTTGCAGGTCTTTCCTGAGAGAGTTTTCCACTTTTGCAGCAAGTACTGAATCTTCTGCTCTGTAACAGGCATCCAGGAACATCATGGATGTTCTGTTATGCGTATTGTTACGGCTAACCATGCCATAAGGGAAATTGTCCTGAGAAATTCCTTCATCCGCTTTTTCAAGGATCTTACGTGCTTCTTCCTTTCTTCCTTTGGAAGCAAGATTAGCACCTAACTGTCCGTATGCTTCACGAATAGTTTCCAGATGCCTGCGGTTTTCTTCATCATAGTAAACGCCTTTGATTCCAGCATTGCCAAAACCAAATTTATTCATCATTTTATCATACATCCAGTCTGTATTATAATCATCTCCCTGAACCGGTACCAGGCGGTAACTCAATCCGTCTTTACGTAAATATTTACCAAAACCTATTTCTCCAAATGGTGCAGTAAAATAAATAGGTCTGCTCCATTTACTGGCTGCAATCACATTCAGAACAGCAATATCATTTTTCATCAATGCATTTTTGGCAATATCAAAACGCAGCTCACTCACCACACTGTCTTTTGCATTTACAGTTCCGTTTTTCAGTACAAAATCCTTATCAACAGGAACTGATATCTTTTTAACAGGGAATGAATTTAAGCCCTCGCCCCTTGAATTATCCAGTTTATCCGGATCATCACTGCCCACATAATTCTTCATTAAATCATACAGGTCATAATAACGGTCTTCCGGTATATTTGGTTTGGGACTGTATACAATATAATCTCTTTTTCGCCCTTCAATCTGATCAGGTGTATAGATTACATCAATGGCATCACTTTCATTTACTTTATAGCGAAGTTGGTTTATATACCAGTCAATCCCCAGCAGACTATAATTAATTACCCGGATATCTTTACGGATTCCCTCCACTTCCTGGGCATACCATAAAGGATAGGTATCATTATCTCCAAATGTAAAGAGAATGGCATTGGGTGCACAGCTTTCCAGATAGTCCTTCGCCAGGTCTCTGGCTAATACTTTTTTGCTTCGGTCATGATCATCCCATTCCTGGTTGGCCATAATTACCGGCACTGCCAGTAAACAAACTGCTGTGGCAATGGCATTGGCAGACACCTGCGACAATTTCTTATTCAGCCACTCTGCAATCTGCATTACACCTAACCCTATCCAGATAGCATAGGCATAAAAACTACCCACATAGGCATAATCTCGTTCACGTGGTTGATTACCTGCCTGGTTAAGGTAAACAATAATGGCAATTCCAGAATATAGGAACAAGAGGAAGGTGGACATGGTATCATCCCCACGTTTCTTATAATGGTAAAAGAGGCCAATCAATCCTAAGATAAAAGGGAATCCGAACAATGAATTACGCGCTTTATTATTTTTCAGGCTATCCGGAAGCTGGCTTTGATCGCCATACATTAAACCATCAATAAATTTAATTCCGGTAATCCAGTTACCATCCCGGTTATTACCCAGAAATACACCCTGCAGGTCATTCTGTTTTCCTATAAAGTTCCAGGCGAAATAACGGAAATACATAAAGTAAAACTGGTATTGTACCAGGAACCTGATATTTTCAAATTGAGTGGGAGCACGTTCATAAGTGCCATCCTTCATTTTATTTATTTCAAAGAACATGGCATAATAATCCGCATGATACTGGTCATTGCTAGCATCCCATACACGGGGAAACACCATTTTATCATCGGCATTATAGAGGTAATGTCCTTCCCTTCCTGCTTCCACATATTTTTTAGTGCCTTTCTGGTACTTAATATCTCCTTGTTTGTAATCAACCGGCTGGGAAGTAAATTTCTGACCGTATAATAAAGGGAAATCACCATACTGGTCACGCCCCAGATATCCTACCAGGCTGATCGGATTGTCTACATTGTACATGTCCACTGCAGGATCTGCATTGCTGCGGATCATAGTGGTTAAATAAGAACTGTAACCAATCAGAACAAACGTAAAACACCAGATACCCAACCTTAAATAGGCCCAGGATTTTTTGGCTGCAAAACGCAATCCCACATAAATCAGGACTGCTAGCAAAACAAAGAAAAAGGTAAAGCCACTGAAGAATGGTAATCCCAGATTATTCACAAAAATCCTGTCAAATGTACCGGCAAAACCGATAGAATACTGAATTACTACCACCTGAACAAATCCAAGGATAACAATGCCCAGAATAAAGAAGATATAGATACCACCATAATAGTCTTTCTTATCTTTTGATAAATATTCAATCAGATAAAATATTCCGATAGCTACCAGTGTTCCAAAAATGATTAACCCGGAAACAGTACTGTCCATTGGAGCCCTGTCTGTGGCTTCCGCATTGGCTGCTATTAAAGCTGCAATAAAACCTAATACTCCTCCGGCAATTACCAGTCGTAAAAACCAGGTACGGATGGCTTTATAATCAAAATGGTCTCTTTTTCTGAAATAATACACCATTACAATGGCAGGGATATTCAGTAAACACAATAAATGCACCCCAATAGATAATCCAATCAGGAAAAAGATAAACACCAGCCATCTGTCAGCACCAGGTTCATCTGCATTATTATCCCATTTTAAAATAGCCCAGAAAACAATTGCACTGAAAAAAGAACTCATCGCATACACTTCACCTTCCACAGCACTGTACCAGAATGAATCAGAAAATGCATAAGCAAATGCACCTACTATACCGGCACCCATAATTCCAATGGTCTGTGCAGTGGTCATACTATCATTAACCCCCACTTTTGCTATTCTACGTGCAAAATGTGTGGTGGTCCAGAATAAAAACAATATGGTAAATCCACTGGCTAAAGCACTCATCACATTTACAGCTTTGGCAGCAGTTAATGGGTTATTACCAAATAAAATAATGAAAAAACGGCCTAACATCACAAATAGGGGTGCTCCCGGCGGATGTGGAATCTGGAGCTTAAAACAAGAGCTTACAAATTCACCGCAATCCCAGAAACTACCACCCGCTTCGGCAGTTAATATATACACTGCGCTAGCTAAAACCAGTACTACCCACCCAACCAGGTTGTTAATCTTTTTAAAGTTCATGATTTTTGTTTTATAAAGAGTGGGGCAAACATAACGAATTAACCCCTTTAATGATTGATTTTAAAGAATGAATTTATTTTTTGGAAAGTCTGTTTTACATTTTTAACAGTTTCATAATCCTTGATTAATCTAATGATTATCACCGGGACAATCACAACTCCATTGCCTGTCCAGGTCAATACAGGTTACAACAGTAACAGTTGATCCGCAGGGTGCAAAAATGACTCTCAAATGATCATTCTGCACTTTGCCTTCCACCGCAAATTTCTGATGGCAGGCATCTCCTTCCAGTTCGCTTTTGCGGTAATTGACCGTACCGTTTTCCAGTACCTGCCTGATTTCAGTTTCATTGATATGCCTGCATTCCATCCTGCACCTGGCATGCCTGGAATAATGTATATTTTGTGGATGGCGGTTTAACCCGCTTTCGTCTGCGGCAGTTTCTTGCTTGTTGGATACCTGTTTTTGTGTTGGATTGCTGGGGTGACAGGCAAGCAGTAATCCTGAAATTAGGAAGATAAACAATCGCTTCATGGGGGCAAGATAAGTATTTTTATATCTTTGCCCACTTATGCAAAAACAGCGGAGTGTAGCTTTTCATACTTTGGGGTGCAAATTAAACTTTTCAGAAACTTCCACCATCAGCCGAATGATGGAACAGGAAGGTTTCGAAAAAAAATCATTTGAAGATCTGGCGGATGTTTATGTGATCAATACCTGTTCAGTAACTGATAATGCAGATAAGGAATGCCGGCAGATTGTAAGGCGTATCCAACGGAAAGCACCGGAAAGCCTGGTGGTAATCACTGGATGTTATGCACAGCTTAAACCTAAGGAAATTGCTGAAATTCCGGGTGTTGACCTGGTGCTGGGTGCCGCTGAAAAATTTAACCTCGGTGCGCATATTGCAGAACTGGTAAAAGGGGATGCTACAAAGATCTGCAGCTGCGAAATTGAAGATGTATCCGGATTTACAGCCTCTTTTTCAATAAACGACCGTACCCGTACTTTTTTGAAAGTACAGGATGGATGTGATTATAACTGCAGTTTCTGTACGATCCCCATGGCAAGGGGTAAGAGCAGGAGCGATAGTATTGCCAATGTGGTGGCACATGCCAATTCGCTTGCTCAGAACGGTGTTAAGGAAATTGTTCTGACTGGGGTAAACCTGGGCGATTTTGGTAAAGGCCCTGATGGGGATAAAAAACAGGAAGAAGACTTTTTCGGTTTGATACAGCAGCTTGACCAGGTAGCTGGAATAGAACGTTACCGGATCTCTTCTATAGAACCTAACCTGCTCACGAATGAAATTATCGAATTTGTTGCTGCGGGCAGTAAATTCATGCCACATTTTCATATACCCTTACAGAGTGGAAGTAATACCATACTCGGACTGATGCGCAGGCGCTATAAAAGGGAATTATATGCCGAAAAAGTGGACCTGATTAAAAAGCTGATCCCTGACTGTGCTATTGGAGTGGATGTGATTGTAGGCTTCCCCGGTGAAACAGATGCCGCATTTAAAGAAACCTTGGACTTTCTGCATGCACTGGACATCAGTTATCTGCATGTATTTACATATTCTGAAAGGGATGATACGCTGGCAGTTACCATGAAAGGAATTGTGCCCATGCAAAAAAGGCATGAACGCAATAAAATACTTCGTAACCTTTCCTATATGAAAAACCAGTATTTTACCCAACAACATGCCGGGCAAGCCCGAAGTGTACTATTTGAAGATGCACAGAAAAATGGCATGATGGAGGGATATACAGATAATTATATCCGGGTGCAGACCCCCTACAGAAAAGAATATGCCAACCAGATTATAGAATGGACCATCTAGAACAAAAACCCGGATAATTAGCATATCCGGGTTTTTGTTCTGTTTTATTCCATTTGTAATTGCTATTGGGAATTAATATAGTTAATAGCGGCATCCACCACCAGGTCTTCCCCATTCTTATAAGCCGCCGTTGTTTCCCTGGCATAAATATCCGGTGGCACCCCCACCCCTTCATATACTGATCCGTTCAGGTATTTAAACATCGTAGAGGAAGTATAGGTAAATAAATACCCGGAACTACCAAAAGTAGAAGTGCCAATGGTAAACTGTCCGCCATTAAAATAAACCTGTGGGGCCAATGGACCATTTGCCCCCCATGTTCTTGTTCCAATAAATTTACCATTAGGTAATGTTTTAATAGCCATTGTGGTTAATTCGGCCATACTGGCTGAAAGATGGTCTGCCAATGCTACAATCGGAACCTTGATATTGGCCGATCCACCATACCATGGTTTTACAATGGCTGGTGCCCAGGGTGTATAATCCAACCTGCCGGTACCATTCTTGGCTCGGGTATAACCAAAGGTAACAGGCGTTTTTATCATTTGTCCCACTACAAAATCAAGGTCAGCCACTTCTCCCCCGCCATTACCCCGCAGGTCAATTACAATACCCCTTATATAGGCAGGTAAGTTCTGTACCATATTATAGAAATAATTAAATACCGGAGAGGTATTGGTGCCTGCCTGTGATAAGGCAAAGCTGCTGAAATAAAGGTATAAGATACTGTTATTAATAGTACCGCTTACCGCTGTAAAAGGGGTTGCACTTCCTTCCATGGTAACTGTATCAGTTCCCATCACCAGGCTGGACGCATCAATATATTTATAGGGAATCAAAGAATCCAGCACAGCAGAAGGGAATGTACTGTCAGTAAAATAATTCGGATTCATGAGCTCCCTTCGGTAAGTAGCCGGACTGAATGAATTCCCGGTTAATTCAAATGTCAGATTATAATGAGAATCTATTAAACCTGCTGTCATGGCTGCAAAATAATTTTCCGCAGTGGATTCACTGGCACTGTCAAAAGTAGTCAGCTTAGCAAAAAGGGGTTTATAAGTAGTATATACTCTGTCCCAGTTGGTGGTATCCACTCCCCAAAAAACATAATTTGTGTTCATACCTGTCCAGAATGCCTCAAATAAATCCGGATAACTGCTTCCGGGATAATCCTGTGCATTATTTACAACAGGTATTTCTTTCCTGCACGAACTGGTGATAACCACTGCCAGGAAAATACTGGTGAATGCAAAAAAATAAATGATTTTATTACGGAATATCAATTTCATGGTTAAAATATTATATAAACAATGTTTAAGTTTGATCTGATCTTAATAGTTCACATAATGATAAATATTATCATTAGCAGTCAGCCTGAAAAAGCAGCCGATTGAAATGCCCCAGGTAGTATTATACCGGGGAACCTGATTGATCTCATAATTCTTTTGCTGATCGGTTACAGAAGCTGTATACCTTCCTTCAATGAAAAACCGGTGGCCCGAAGTGGTCTCATAACTGATGCCCACACCTGCAATCCATCCGAGTTCCAACCGCTTATCTTTTACAGTACTAAACTGATAGGGTTCACTGTAACTATATCCGTAAACGCCTGTGTTATCAGTGAGTGTATTGGAAGTAGAGGAGGAATCCACCGTATTCAAGACATTCGATTCCACTCCTTTTAAGTGGTCACTCATCCAGTATGCTGCATATCCGCCCAGGTTAATAAACCCTTTCAATTGTTCATCACCAAAGCTGAAATGAGCCAGAACAGGTAATTCCATGTATGAATTTGTATTTTTCTGATAAATTCCCTGAAAGGAACCAGTTCTGTTAATCTGGTAATTTTTCTGTGTATAACTCAACCCGCTTTGCAGGGCAAACCATTCATTAAACTGATATAATACCGGCACACCTAATGAGAACCCTCCTTTGGGGTCATACACAGTAAAAGACTGCGCCTGGTTACTGGTAATCAGGTAATTTTTATTACCTCCGGCTTCAATACCCAGGTAAAATTGTGCTCTTAAATGCGTCGTAAATAATAAACCCATTCCCAACGCCAAATATGCCATTCTTTTCCGCATCATAATATTTTATCATTTTATTGTATAAAATCTACAGGCGAACTCCTTCCTGAAAGCAGTGAGTAGTTTACCCGGATTGAACCTCTGTTGCAATAATAAAAAACAAAAGACTCCAATCAATGGATTTATGCTGATTCTTTCAAATAAAAAAACCATTTTATTCATCTTAAGATGTAAAAATGGTTAAAACCGTTGTTCGGATACTCGTTTTTTTTAAATAATTAACATTTATGCCTTTGTTAAACATTTATAGGTGTCTTATCCTATATTTTCAATTACCATAGCACTGGCACCACCCCCACCATTGCAGATTCCGGCAGCTCCATACCTGGCCTCATTTTGCTTTAATACATTGATCAGTGTCACCAGTATCCTGGCACCACTGCAACCAAGTGGATGGCCTATAGAAACAGCTCCACCATTAACATTCACCTGTTTGGGATATAATTTCAATTTTTCGCTGTTGGCTATTCCCACCACACTAAAAGCTTCATTCAATTCTACAAATGCAATATCCTGCATCTTCAATCCGGCCTTAGCCACTGCTTTGGGAATAGCCAGGCTTGGTGTGGTGGTAAACCATTCCGGTGCCTGTTCTGCATCTGCATATCCTTTAATCAGCGCCAGAGGCTTCAATCCCAGTTCCTTTGCTTTTTCCAGGCTCATCAGAACTAGTGCTGCAGCCCCATCATTCATGGTACTGGCATTGGCTGCCGTTACAGTCCCCTCTTTAATAAAAGCAGGTTTTAATTCAGGTATTTTTTCAAATTTTACATTGTAGGGTTCTTCGTCTTTCGTAAAATAGCTGGTTCCCTTTTTAGTGGTGATGGGTATAGCCACCACTTCTGCATCAAATTTGCCTGCTTCCCAGGCGGCCTGGCTTCTTTTATAACTTTCTATCGCAAAAGCATCCTGTTCGTCTCTTGAAATTTCACAGGTTTTGGCACATAATTCTGCAAAATGCCCCATTGCAGTATTGTTATATACATCAGTCAGTCCATCCCGGGATAATCCATCCGTCAGCTTACTGTCTCCATACTTATTACCCCAACGCATATTGCTTACATAAAAAGGCACATTGCTCATACTTTCCATTCCTCCGGCCACCACAATTGCTGCATCCCCCAGTAATATATCCTGTGCAGCCTGCATCACGGCTTTCATTCCACTGGCACAAACCTTATTCACTGTTGTACAGGTTACCTGATGGGGTAACCCGGCATATAAAGCAGCCTGACGGGCAGGGGCTTGTCCCACATTGGCCTGTATCACATTTCCCATATATACTGCTTCCACCTGTTCGGGTTTCAATCCTGCTTTCTCAACGGCAGCTTTTATAGCTACCGCACCTAACTCCGTGGCAGATACATCTTTTAATGCACCCCCAAAACTTCCAATGGGTGTACGTACCGCTGAAACTATACAAACAATTCTCTGACTCATATAACAAGTTTAGACAACAAATATAATTGAAGCAGGCTAACAAATGTTAGGGTTCTGAAACCTACAATAAAAATGCCCTGTGACTTATGGTCACAGGGCATTTTCTATACAATGAAGAAACTATTTATTGATTACAACTGACAGTTTCGTAAACTCAGCACCATTGAATATTTTAGCAATATTCACATTTTTAGAACTGTTCCAATCTTCTACCAGGGCTATCGGGACAATACGCCAGAAATTTTTAGATTTCAGGTCATCATAATCATTACTTCTAACAATCAAACCATTAATAGAAGCTCTTTTTTTAAAATCTATCTGTACAGATTTTGTTGCAGGGATTACATTTCCTTCTACAAATTTTGCTATTAACTCATTAGTCATGCCGCAAAATTAATCTTTTTATGCCGTAATGTCCGATTTATTTAGTATTCCAGTATTCAAGGTCCAATCTACGTCCTGCTATTTTAACAAATGGCCGAATCTGCACGTCCGCCATACATACTGCAGCTGCATTATTTTAACAAATGTTCCAACGCTTATTCAAACAATTCAGGCTGGTTATTATCGTCTTTAGGCCTTGGTTCCCATTCCATAGTAACATTTTTACTGAAATCCATCAGTTTGGCACCAATGGCTTTCCATCCCATCACTTCCACCATTTTGGCAATTTTAAATTTGGCACTCCGCACTTGTGCGCCTTTACCGGTATGTACAGCCAGCACCGGTTCTTCATCAGTAGTTACACACTGCAAGGTATTGCCCTCCCCTTCTTTTATAAAGAGATACTTTGTTTTTAAGGTAGTGGTTTCAATTTTAAACCGCTTAACATTAAACTGGTTCTTGGCATTGTCCTTATAAACGGCAGTCAGTATTTTCTCAGGCTTAAATTTCCCGATCAGTAATATGGTATCTGCATCAAAACGCTGGTTCAGTTCTGTATCTGTTATTTCATAGTTCCCATCAGCATACACTATCAGAATCTTTTCATCTTCAAACATCCCCAGGTATTTACCCTTTTCATCCGTATTCAACCGTCCAAACTGGTCGTCAAACCAAATCTTTCTTCCGGCCAGTGTACTCCTTCCTGCTTCTTTCAGCTTTACGGACTTAATCGGATATTTGGTCACTATATTCCCAATACTGCTCCTGCCTTTAATTTCCAGTTCTTCAAAATAAAATTCCAGCTCTTTGTTCCTGGCAGTACAATTCGGACTTAAAACAATTTTTACTACTTCTGCTTCTCCATTCGGGTTAGCCGTAAAATAATGCACTTTGCTCTTATCACTTCCTTTAGTAAGGTCATATTCTTTATCCCTGGTAATTCCGGTTACATTAAAACGTTTGGCATAACTGGCCCCGGTTGCCGCATCCAGATACATCATATTATACGTAGTGCGTTCATCATTCTTCCTGAAAATGGCAACATATATAATGTCTTTGCCAATAAAATGTTTATCTCCTACTTTCACCACTTTCATTATTCCCCGTTTGGTAAAGATGATAATATCATCAATATCAGAACAGTCGAACAGGAATTCATCTTTCTTCAAAGAAGTACCTACAAAACCTTCTTCCCGGTTCACATATAGTTTGGTATTGGCAATAGCAACCTGCTGAATTTTAATGGTATCAAATAACTTAATCTCTGTTTTGCGTTCCTTGCCTTTACCATATTTCTTCAGTAAATGATCAAAATAAGCAACCGCAAAATCGGTCAGGTGTTCCAGATCGTACTGCACCTGTTTTATTTCAGCTTCAATACTCTTAATTTGTGCATTCAGTTCATCTATATCCAGCCGGTAAATACGGCGTACTGGTTTTTCGGTTAGCTTTAGTACATCTTCCCTGGTTACATCCCGGTTCAGCAATTTTCTGAAAGGGACAAACGCCTTTTCAATTGCCACCAATACCTTATCCCAGGTATCATATTTCTTTTCCAGCTCCTTATAAATCTTTTCCTCAAAGAATATTTTTTCAAGAGAGGTATAATGCCATTTATCCTGCAGTTCCTGTAGTTTTATTTCCAGTTCTTTCTGCAGTAGTTCTTTGGTAAGCTTGGTTGATGTAATCAGCAGTTCAGAAACAGTAACAAACTTAGGCCGCTGCTTTTCAATAATACAGGCATTGGGCGAAATGCTTACTTCACAATCGGTAAAAGCATACAATGCATCAATTGTAATATCCGGAGAAATTCCTGCCGCCAGTTCCACCTGCACTTCCACTTCCTTTGCAGTTACATCCACCACTTTTTTAATCTTTATTTTTCCGGCGTCATTGGCTTTTGTAATGCTGTCGCACAACTGAGATACCGTTACTCCATAAGGCACATCCCGTATCGCCAGCATTTTCTTATCCAGTTCTTCTATCCGGCAACGTACCCTTATTTTACCCCCTCTTTTGCCATCGTTATAATTAGACACATCCACCATACCCGCTGTCTGAAAATCAGGGAACAATTCAAATTTCTTTCCCCGCAGGTACTGTATAGATGCCTGACAAAGTTCCACAAAATTATGCGGGAGAATCTTGGTAGATAGTCCCACCGCAATACCATCTGCCCCCTGTGCCAGTAAAAGCGGAAACTTCATAGGCAGGGTTACCGGTTCATTTTTACGGCCATCATAACTTAACTGCCAATTGGTGGTTTTGGCATTAAAAGCCACATCCAGTGCAAACTTGGATAAGCGGGCTTCAATATAACGCGGTGCAGCGGCATCATCACCAGTGCGCACATCACCCCAGTTTCCCTGTGTATCAATCAGTAAATCCTTCTGTCCCAGGTTTACCAATGCTTCCCCAATACTGGCATCCCCATGCGGATGGTACTGCATGGATTGCCCGATGATATTCGCCACTTTATTATAACGCCCGTCATCCATTTCCTTCATGGAATGAAGGATACGCCTTTGCACCGGTTTTAATCCGTCTTCTATTGCCGGAACTGCACGTTCCAATATTACATAGGATGCATATTCCAGAAACCAGTTTTTATACTGTCCCTGAACGCCACTTTCATTGCTTGTTACCTGAGATAAATCTTTTTTTTCTGCCATACCCAATCCCCTTAAGGGAACTATTTTTATAATGTTTTAAACTCCATTTCCTTCCATCCCTTTGCCCAATCGCCCCTTGATTCCAGTATACCAGCTTCCACCATTTGCCTTATCCGCCATACCACGAACACATCACCGGTCTGCACTTTTAATTTTCCAAATAAATGATTGAATATTTTACTTAACTTCTGAAATTCAGCCCCCACCGCAATCAATATTTCCTTATCATAAAAACTTTCTTCCTTACTGGCAATTTTTTTACCGCCTTCCAGTATCCGCACCAATGCATTTTCATTACAAATCCTTTTCCATTCATCCGGATCCAGTTCAAACTCACTTAAAGTAATTACCCTTGCCAGTTTTTTGGCTTTCAAAAATTCTTTGGGCAATATCTCAAATAAATGCTGCGGATAAAAGATCAGCCCTTTTTCATTAATAAAAGGCAGGTTATTCAGGTACAATACCTGTATCCTTCCCTGGTAGTCTTTTAACTGACTGATCAGCCAGTAATAACTGCATACATCATGCTGGTTCTGGCCCATCCATATCCATACGGTTTCTGTTTCATTTTCATCCAGGGTTTTCAACAGGTTAAAAACGGTTAACTTATCATCCACTATATCCAGTTGCTCGGTATAGGGAGAAAATTCCAGTAACGACTTCCACCAGTCTCTGCGTTGCTGATAACCATACGTATCATAAATATCAATCAGCGGTCCCACCGCAAAATCATCTTTTATTTCAATAATTTCACCCTGCAGGCTTTCATCCAGCTCCATCGCTTTTTTCAGCACCTCAATATTGGCTGTTTCAAATACAATATGCAACATACAATTCTACAATTTAATTCAACTCTTATACAATTTTAATAGCCAGGAACAAATAGTTATTGGCAGCTGCAATTACTTCATATTTAATATAAAAGCTGTCCATAAATATTTTAAATGCCATAAACTCATGTTTGGGCACTGCAAATTCATCAAACATAATGATATCCCCCGGCCGGAGAAAACGGTATAATTGCGACAAAGAGAATAAAGTGGCACTGAAAATATCAGCATCCATATGGATCAGTTTTTTTCTGCCCACCTGATATCCTGATAAAAAAGGATTCAGGGTATCCTGAAATAAGCCTTTATAAAAATGGGCCCGGCTATCCTGTATATCCAGAGACTCCAAAGCCACTGCCATAGTTCCTTTGGCAAACGGGCCAAAATCTTCAGGCAGCCCTTCAAATGTATCAAAGCCATGAAATCCGGATGCTGGATGCGTATTATGTGCCAGCCACCATTTAAAGGAATGCCCACCGCATACCCCAAACTCAAAATAATCCAATGCCTGGCTATCTAATTGTTCTGCTTTACTGATCTCGGTATACAGGGTAAGCCTTCTTTCATAATTCCAGTCTTTCTGAAACCAGTCGTTATACCCATTTACCTTAGTAGCTGCCCTCCAGGCACTCAGTTCTGCCATATAATGCAGATTCAGAATAATCCCGTTAAATGGCTTCACCAGTTGATGCAGCTGCCATTTCATGAAAAGGGATTTGGACTTTCTAATTATATCTAATTTGGTCATTTCCGGTATATAATAGTAAACAATCAGTTAAATCAGTTCTTCAATCAGATCCAGTTCCACCCGCAGGTTATCAATAATAAAATCCTGCCTTTGCGGGGTATTTTTTCCCATATAATATTCCAGTAAATGCTGGATATGGTCACCCTGCTCCAGTATTACCGGCTGTAAACGGATATCCCTGCCAATAAACCGTCCAAATTCTTCCGGACTGATTTCTCCCAATCCTTTAAACCGGGTAATCTCAGGTTTGCTGCCTAACTTTTTTATAGCTGCCTGTTTTTCTGTTTCATCATAACAGTAAATGGTTTCCTGTTTATTGCGCACCCGGAATAAGGGGGTTTCCAAAATATACACATGACCACGTTTTACCAGGTCAGGAAAAAACTGCAGAAAAAAAGTCATCAGTAATAACCGGATATGCATCCCGTCCACATCCGCATCTGTTGCTATTACAATATTATTATACCGCAATCCTTCCATACCGTCTTCAATATTCAAGGCATGTTGCAGCAGGTTAAATTCCTCATTCTCATACACCACTTTCTTGGTAAGCCCAAAACAGTTTAAAGGCTTTCCCCTTAAGCTGAATACCGCCTGAGACTCCACACTTCTGGATTTGGTAATAGAACCGCTGGCACTATCCCCTTCGGTAATAAAAATGGTGGATTTATTCTGTAATTCAATAAAATCTGCCTTGGTTTTACTGGGCGGATCATCATTAAAGTGTATACGGCAGTCGCGCAGTTTCTTATTATGCAGGTTGGCTTTCTTGGCCCTTTCATTGGCCAGCTTTTTAATCCCTGCAAGTTCTTTTCTTTCCCTTTCACTCTGCTCAATACGTTTTTTTAAAGCCTCGGCAATACTGGGGTTGCGGTGCAGGTAATTATCCAGTTCCTTCGCCAGGAAATCTTCCAGAAATTTCTTCATCGAAGGCCCTCCCTCCGATGCATACTGCGAACCCAATTTTGTTTTAGTCTGCGATTCAAATACCGGTTCCTGCACCCTTACAGAAACAGCCGCCACAATACTGGTTCGTATATCTGAAGCATCATAATCTTTTTTAAAGAAATCCCGTATCACTTTTACATAGCCCTCCCTAAATGCCTGCTGGTGGGTACCACCCTGTGTGGTATACTGGCCGTTTACAAAGGAAAAAATATCTTCGCCATAATCATTATTATGGCTCAGTGCCAGTTCAATATCTTCCCCTTTCAGGTGAATAATGGGATAACGCAATTCATCGGCATTGGTTTTATGCTGTAAAAGGTCCAGTAATCCATTTTTACTGATATAGCGTTTGTTGTTAAAATTAATTACCAGCCCTGCATTCAAATAACAGTAATTCCATAGCTGGCTGTCAATATATTCATGCCGGTAATTAAAATTACGGAACACCGTTTCATCCGGAATAAAAGTGACCATCGTACCATTTTCCTCTGTTGTCTTTTGTTCCTTATGTTCTTTTACCAATACCCCGCGTTCAAATTCTGCCGTTTTCTCTTTGCCCTCACGAAAAGCCGTAACTTTAAAATAACCGCTCAAAGCATTCACTGCCTTGGTACCCACCCCATTCAAACCCACACTTTTCTGAAAAGCCTTACTGTCATATTTGGCACCGGTATTAATCTTACTCACCACATCCACCACTTTACCCAGTGGAATACCACGGCCATAATCCCTGATAGTTACCGTTTTATTTTTCAGTTCAATATCAATATGCCGCCCAAAACCCATGGTATGTTCATCAATACAGTTGTCAATCACCTCTTTAATCAGCACATAAATCCCATCATCGGGTGCTGTACCATCCCCTAATTTACCAATATACATACCCGGTCTCAGGCGGATATGTTCTTTCCAGTCAAGGCTTTTAATATCGTCTTCCGTATAATTCGCCTGTAATTTTAGCTCAGCCATAGTGTTGGAAATCTTTTTATTTATGCATTCAACCCGCAAATCTAACCTCCACAAAGTCCCAAACTTCTTTCTTTTTTCTACAAATTCCAACCTAATGTGGATAAGAAAATAATGCAGGCCCGGATTTTCGTAGGTTTGCCGGCACATGTTAATTACCAGTTTAGAGGAGATCAGTCAGCTTGCCCTGACAAAGGAAGCTGAAAATAACCGGTTTAAAACCTATCTGCAACAGACTGACAGTAAGTGGGTTGACAGCAAGGTACAGGAATTAAATACTGTAGTGGAAGCGCAGATCGACTGTACCCTTTGTGGCAATTGCTGTAAAACCCTGATGATCAATGTAACTGAACAGGAAGCGGATAACCTCTCCACCCATAAAAAGCAGACAAGGTCGGAATTTGACAGCCAGTACCTGGAAAGAGGGACCCATGGCATGCTGCTGATGAATACCATCCCCTGTCCTTTTTTACAGGAAAACAAATGTTCAGTCTATGAACACCGCTTTGCCGGCTGCCGGGAATTCCCCGGACTGCACCTGCCGGAGTTTACCGGGAGATTATTTTCCGTTTTTATGCATTATGGACGCTGCCCCATTATTTTCAATGTGGTAGAACAATTGAAAGCTGCAGTTGCTTTTCCAGCCCTTGCACAATAAAAACAATACCAGAGAAGCTTAAGTTTTTTACATTTGATGCCCTATGACAAGTTTTGGTATTGATCAGTTATTACAATCTAACCCCTACTGGAAAAAACAGCGGATTGCACTGGTTACCAACCAGGCAGCAACCACAAATACCTATATTCCATCCCGTAAAGCCCTGCTGGATGCAGGTTTTAATATTTGCAGGCTCTTCTCCCCGGAACATGGACTGGATATCAGGGGTGCAGATGGCGCTAAAATGAAAGATGGAACGGATAACCTGACCGGACTACCCGTTATCAGCCTTTACAGTGAAAAATTGGCCCCCGCAGCAGCTGATCTGAAAGGAATTGACCTGGTTTTATTCGATATACCCGATATCGGTTGCCGGTTTTATACTTATTTATGGACCCTCACCCATGTTTTGGAATCCTGTGGACACTTTGGCAAAAAGCTGGTAATTCTGGATAGACCTAATCCTATTTCCGGAAATCTGGCACTAGCAGAAGGCCCCGTACTGGATGAACAGCACTGTACTTCCTTTATTGGCAGATGGGCCATTCCGCTCAGGCATAGTTGCACTTTTGGAGAACTGGCCCTCTATTTTAATGAAATCAAAGGACTGGAAGCTTCCGTAGAAGTGATTACCTGTAATGGATGGAAGAGAAATATGTTTCAGCCCGACTGGCAGCTGCAGTTCGTTCCCACTTCCCCGGCTATGAACAATTTTCAATCCACACTGCTCTATCCGGGCCTTGGTTTACTGGAAGCTACCAATATCAGTGAAGGCAGAGGTACACCCACTCCATTTAGCCGCATAGGAGCTCCCTGGTTCAATCCAAAGCTTTTTGCCAAATATTTTAAAGTGCCAGGTATCAGGACCCAGGCAGTAACATTCACGCCTGCAGAAAGTAAATACCAGCAGGAAGATTGTCAGGGTATCTCCATTACAGTGGCAGCTCCTTATCAGATTCCATCTGTAAGTATCGGATTATTGCTGATCAAGCAGATATACGATTTATTCCCCCGCGATTTTCAGTGGAAGCCCTATCCCACCCTGGTCAACCCAACAGGTAACCAGCACCTGGATAAATTACTGGGCATCCCCGATACAGAAACCTTATTCGATTATACATTATCAGATTTCGAAAAAACTATCCGCCAAATTACAGATACGGGCAGCTGGCAACAGGCTATCAGCCCTTTTTTACTGTACTAATCCCTTAACGGGGTCGCCATTAAATTCCGGATCACCACACTGGCAGCCATACTGCCAAAAATAGCCGGCATATAGCTAATGGTACCAATAATAGATTTTTTGGGGAATGCTTTTTCGGTTACTACAATACGTTCCTGGTCCACTTTCTCCGCACTGTATACCACATCCAACCCTGTATAAATACCCTGCTGGTGCAGTTTTTTCCGTACATATCGCGCCAGGTTACATGCTTTGGTAGCAGAAATATCGGCAATTCTCACCTGCGATGGATCCACTTTTCCTCCAGCCCCCAGGGAACTGATTATCGGAACCTTCCGGTCCATGCAGGCTTTGATAAAAAACACTTTCGGCGTTAAAGTATCGATACAATCCACTGCATAATCAAACCCTCCTGTATCCACCAGGTTTACGGTAAGCTCATCTTTCAGGTAAATATTCAGTGCCGTAAGTTCCAGCTGCGGATTAATATCCAGTAAACGGTCACGCATCACTTCCACCTTTGGTTTACCCGCTGTGGAATGCAGGGCAGCTACCTGCCGGTTACAATTACTCAGGTCCACCACATCCATATCCACAATGGTCATTTTACCAATACCCGCACGGGCAATCATTTCGGCACAAATACCACCCACTCCTCCCAGTCCAACCACCAGCACATTTTTCTGCATCAGCAGTTGCACTGTATCCGGCCCCAGTAAAAGTTCAGTCCTGCCCATCCAGTAAGGAATCATATTCATTTAGTTTACAGTGGTTTTTATTTAGTTTTAACAGCAAAAATGGAACAGTTATGCGTCTAATAAAAATCTTTTGCCTTATTCTTTGTGTACAGTCATACTGCAGTGCACAGAAAATAGAAATCCTCACCAGTGGAACAAAAGCCTCCCTGCGCGGATTAAGTGTGGTCAGTAACCAGGTATTCTGGGCCAGTGGCAGTAATGGTAAAGTAGCCCGGAGCACCAATGGTGGTGCCAGTATTCAATGGATAACTGTACCGGGCTTTGAAAAACGGGATTTCAGGGATATTAAAGCGTATGACAGTAATACCGCCATTATTATGGCTATTGCAGAGCCTGCCATAATTCTTAAAACAAAGGATGGTGGAAAAAACTGGGCAATAGTATTTGAAGACACCACGAAGGGTATGTTCCTGGATGCCATGGATTTCAGGGGCAGAAAAGGCGTAGTAATTGGAGACCCCATCAATAACAAGTTATTCCGGGCATATACGAATGATGCCGGAGATCATTGGGCCATTGATACCCTAACACCCACCCTGTCCAAAGGAGAAGCCTTTTTCGCAGCCAGCGGAACCAATATTAATGCTCAGTCAGGCTATTATGTGTCTGGTGGGTTGCAATCTAGCCTGTACCTGAAAGATCAGCCCATTTTATTGCCCCTGAAGCAGGGGAAAGAAAGTACCGGTGCCAATAGCATTGCCTTATTTAAAAATAAAGCAGTAATCACCGGCGGGGATTTCTCCAGTGATAAAGACAGTAGCGGCAATTGTATATTGGTAGACCTGAGCGGCAAACCGGTATTTACCCGCCCGCAAACAGCCCCCCATGGCTATCGGTCCTGCGTGATCTATCTGGACCAGCAACAGCTAATCAGTTGCGGCACCAGTGGAGTTGATATCAGTAAGGATGGAGGAAAAAACTGGGAACTGATCTCCACCGAAAGTTTTCATGTAGTACAGAAAGCAGAAAAGGGTAGTAAAATATACCTGGCAGGTGCTGGTGGCAGGATTGCCAGCCTGAATCTTTAATCTTAAAAAATATTTTTTTAGCTGTTTAAACTTTCATCAAAAGCAAGAGTCTTATATCTGATTTTTTTATGCAGCAGGGTAGTTAGGCACTCTTTTATGGGAGTGCCTATTTTTTTTACAATAGTTTTCATATCTTTTCAACCGGGTATTTTTGACATTTTGCCATCTGAAAATTCTAGCATGAAAATTGTTTTACTAAAACAAGAAGGAGAAGCAATGAAAAAATTTCAGGCAATCATCAAATTTTTTATGGACGAAGATTTTATGTCATTCGTTCCACCCCACCGTACCTATGTTAATTATCTCATCAATAAAGGTATTATAGACAGCTATGCAGTAAGCATGGAAAGCCATACCTCCTGGATTACGGTGAATGCAGACACTAAAACGGAAGTAGAACATATTCTGGAGAAATCACCCTTATTTCGTTACTGGGATTTTGTAATTGAAGAGCTATTTGTATATGACAGTCAGCAATACAGATTACCCGCTTTACAATATAATTAAAATAATTTTTGGTCATTTCAAATCATCCCCTATTTTTGCACTCCCAAACGATAAAGGGACTGATCTTACAAAAGAAAAATAAAGGGAGTTTAGCTCAGCTGGTTTAGAGCATCTGCCTTACAAGCAGAGGGTCGGCGGTTCGAACCCGTCAACTCCCACACTAACAATCAACCACTTATATTTAAAATGTAAGTGGTTTTTTTATGTCCAGCCGGGTTTACGCCGGATTTTAATACATATTCAAAGTAGCTAGCAATTTCATTTATCAAATCTATATTCAGCGACAGTCTTAAAAATATTCATAAAGTAAATGACACCACATTTCTTTTAGAACTTTCTCCTTTTAGCAGGAGATTTGAATAAGGCCTGATGACTGCTTTTTCCTTTTCTGATAAAAAATCAATTTGTCAAATGTTTTCTTAGAAAAAAAACTTTAAAAATATTTTTCCAAGTAAAAAACATAGTAAAAGAGAAGTACCTAAAATAATTTGCAACATAAATTCAAACCAAGTAGCCTTTCCTGATTCTATGTCAGATCCCCCTCTTGTTCTAAAATAGATGTGTCTTTTATAAATTTTCAATATAAACGTGTCAAATAGTTTATATAAAATTAAAAATACTAATGGGCTTATGAACGTAAAATATGATAGTATTTTTTCTTTTGAATCTCCTAAATCACTTTTGTATTCTAAATATGAATTCGCAAGAAATAAGATAACTGCAAATAATACAGCAATAAAATAATATTTAATCTCATTTAATAATTTATGGCATTTTGGATAGACCATAGTAGGTATGGATGGAAATAACCAAGCGACTATCCCAAGTATAAATGTCAAATAATAATAAAACTGGTATTTCATTTAAAGATCAAATTAATACATTCAGAAAATACCTATTAAAATTACAAGTTCTAATTAGCAAATGTATGATTATATCGTACTGTTTACTTTCTTCGTTAGATAATTTCATTTTAAAACTGAATTACTTATTTTAATTTCCAACCTTTATTTTTCAAAAAAGACTTGCATGAATTGCAAAACGAGGTTTCCTGTTCAGTTGTATTCTTTCCATCCGCATCTCTCATAAAACAGGTTTTCTGAATGCAATGAGGTAACCCTTGAGTATGGCCTAATTCATGTAACACCACTTTAAAGAATTCATTATACAAATTAGTCTTATTTAGCCTGAAAGTAGAAACAACACATGCGTTACCAGGGTTATAACCTAAACCCATAATACCCCAGTCAGCGATATTATTTTTTGTAGCACTGATATCTTTATCAGTTAGTCCTATGATAACTGAATCCTCACTTATCATCCTATGTAAAAAATGTAACAAACTATCTGCTCTGTATCGTTTTCTTTCAATATTATATGCTGTTCCTGGTAATGGAATTGGTTTTAGCAATACTGTCCTTCCATTTATTCTTTTAATTTGCGTGTAAATCGTATCAATAAGTATTGGTGAAATTTTATCAAATGGTTGAATTACAATTACAATCGGTGCCTTATTTTCTTTGACAGTTGTGTCTTTCTTCACATTTGAAGTACAACTGATAATAAACAATATAAAAATCATTATTAGTTTCATACTATAGTTTTTAGAACTCTTAATAAATTTTAAGGCTCTTGCTGGTTTGTAGTCTATTAAAATCCAATTCTTTTATAATGTTCAATAATGCAAAAAGAATTGGGAGGATATTGCTCATTTATTGTAATATTCATGCTTAAATAACCAGTCTTACATTTAGAGAATACAAACAATAATGTTAAAGTTACCCCGAAAATCACATTAATTATCATCTGCCCATCCCTATCCCATTTCATTATTAACTCATTTTACCCTATTTTAAAATCACTGAATAATATAAAATTACAATGTCAATCTGATTTATTACGCTATTCTTATATTCTTATCAACTCATCACATAATTCAATCATTGAACATTCCATTCCCGATCCTTTGAATTTAAAAATCTATAATAGTTTTTTCAGTTGTACGATTTTACCGTACAGGTCACTTCCATCTTTTATAAAAATCTTTCTTAAATAGCTCCAATACTATTTAACATACTTTTCCTTCTAATACCAGCCTAAAAAAGATATTACATATTCTGTCTCTCGTTTTGTAGTTCATTAATAATACTTAAAATTTCTATAATTAAAAGAGCCCCAGCCTCACCCATACCGGGGCCTTATTATTCCTCCCTATATCAAACCCTTATAAACAACAAATGAAACATAATGGATACTACAATAACAACACTTCGCTAATCCTGATTACGTCATTTGTTTTCAGCATAATTACCTTTATCAAATTTTCAAAAAAAGACAATAAAGTTCCCCAAAGGCTGTTTCATACCGGATACTATTATCCTGTAACCTCCTTTTATTTTTTTTCGTTTGTTAACCTGAAATCATAAGGACTATTTCTTATCCTTCAAAGTCAACGATGTCAATGAACTTCCCTATCCACATTTCAATAGTCATTTTTAAGCAGGGTATTTCCGGTCGTGCACTACTTTCCATCCCCAGCAATTGATTATTCTGCAGCAGATAATAGTAATATCTGCTGCATCATCATATCAGAGCACAATACAATAAAAAAAGGGTTGAAAACATTTACCAAGGTCTTACCAGATTGGTAAAAATAATTTGAACCCCTTACTGGATAAGGGTAAAGCTAAAGTACTAAAAATATTAGACAATAAAAAGAAAAACAGTGACTTTCTTTGAGGTATTTTTAAAATAAATTTCAAATAATTTATTATATCATATAACAATCATATCAAGGCTTTTACTGAAAATATTTTACCAAGTTTATTCCAAAACGATAAATATCTTTTTTGAAAATTATTTGTCAATATTTTTAGTAAAAACACTGATTTCTTTAACTCCTAATTGAATTTAATTTTAAAAAAATCAACTTAAATAATATCTGATTATACTTATTGCACCCACACATTAACAGTAGGCAAATCCATACAGCGGCAAGATTACCTTGTGAAAATGTAAAAACCAACATAGGATTGCCTTGAAAATGGGAAATAACTGTTTAAATTGCCTTGTAAAAATGAATTTACCCCGGAACATTAATAAACAGCTGGCCCTCTGTCGGCTGACTTGAAAAGGAAGGGAAACCGCTACTACTTAAAATTAAACTCAATGAATAATTTAGAAAACAAAGAAATTGTAAAACGATTTAATGAAGAAGTCATTGAAAAAGGAAATTATGATGCATTTCTTGAACTTATGGACAAAGAATTCATTAACAGGACAGCTCCCCCAAATGCAAATGGTGCAGATAGCATGTGGAATACTTTCGATAACATTTTAAGGCCGGCTTTTCCTGACTTAAAAGTGCATATTTATGACCAACTAGCAGAAGATGATAAAGTAGTAACAAGAAAAGCCATTACTGGTACACATAAGGGTAAATTATTTGGCATTGAGCCCACCGGTCAGGAAATTAAGATTGATGTTATAGACATTGTCCGTTTAAAAAATGGAAAGTATTTTGAACATTGGGGTATTAATACTTTACAAACGGTATTATCAACATTACAAAAATAACAGGACTAGCATTGCTGCTCCTATTTAAGATGCTTCTCCCCCCAATTATACAGCTCTTCCAAAACAGGCAATAGGGATTTCCCTTTTTTAGTGAGCGAGTATTCCACACGGGGTGGCATTTCTGCATATATCTTTCTGTTGATAAGTGAATCTTTTTCCAATTCCTTTAACTGCTGACTTAACATTTTAGTGGTAATGAACGGTACTTTTTTCTGCAGCAGGCTAAACCGGTTATGATCCTGATGTATAAAATATAACAACGCAATTTTCCAGCGTCCGCCTAATACCTGCATCACATTGTGCATAGGGCAAATGGCTGCTAATTCGGTCTCATTTACAAAATTGGTGGAATTTGTTTTTCTCATTACTTACTTTTTAGATACTATGATACAATTTCGTACCTACTACGAATTATGAAATCAAATTTAGACATTTGCCCTTGTTAAAACAACATCAAAAAAAATGAAAAAGACTATTGCCGTATTAGGCGCAACAGGTAAGGTGGGCGGTAAAATTGCTGAAATCCTTTTAAAAGAAGGGCATAACCTGAAATTAGTTACCAGAACGGCTGATCAGCTTAAAAAATTCAGCAACCTGGGGGCGGAAATTATTCCTGCAGAGCTTACAGATATCAATGCAATTACAAAAGTATTTAAAAATGCAGATAGTGCATTTGTAATGACCCCTCCAAACCTGGCTGCTATCAGCTACAGAGCATTTCAGCGTACAGTGGGTAATGCCATTATAGAAGCGGTTCAGCATTCCGGTATAGAATACATTGTAAACATGAGTAGTTGTGGTGGGCATATGCACGAAGGCAATGGTATTATTGCAGGCCTTGCAGAGCAGGAAGTAAAATTGAATCAACTCAAAGATGTTAATATATTACACCTGCGCCAGGCTTATTTTATGGACAACGCCTTGTTGAATATCTCTATAATTAAGGAAATGGGGATAAACGGCACCACTGCAGATGCTAACCACAAAATACCAATGGTGGCAACGAAAGATATTGCCCTGATTGCTGCAAATCATTTAATTAATCTGGATTTTAGCGGTAAAACTGTTCAGGCAATACTGGGTGACAGAGATTACTCTTTTAAAGAATTGACCAGCATATTAGGAAATTCAATCGGAATGCCCGGCTTGCAATATCTTCAGTTTCCAATTGAACAGGCAAAACAGGCAATGATTAGCCTGGGAATTTCTGAAGATGTAGCAACTGATATCACAAATATGGAAACGGCTCTGAAAAATGGCATCATGAATTATGAACAAAGAACTATAGAAAATTCATCACCAACTTCTGCAGAAATATTTGCTAAAGAAGTGTTTGCCCCCTTATTTCATGCACTTTAAATCCTTATCCTACCATCTAAAATCAATACAAATGGAAAACAATACCTATCAAAACAAAAAACCAAGCAGAAAACATCCTGCATTTAAAAAAACAGCAGAACCCTTTTATAGTATTATCATGGAAGGACTTAAAGGCGAAGTGGACGGTGAACATTTCTGGGATGCCGTAGCAGAAAATGCAGTTTTTGAATTTATATACAATTTCCCCGGTTTTACCAACAAAATTGAAGGCAGAACAGCCTATATGGATTGGTTTGGAGGTTATAGCATTATTCTCCATGCTGCAGATAATTTAAGGATATATAAATCCCCTCAACCAGAAAAAAGAATCATTTTAGAATATGAAGTTCATGGCACAGTTCCTCATACCGGTAAACCCTATAACAATCACTTTTGTTCTATCATTACCCTTGAAAACCGTAAAATAATTCATTGGCGTGATTATATGGATACGCTTGCTGTAATGGATGCGATTGCACCGGATTGAGTGATCCTTTCAAAGTAGCAAAACCAGACGCAAAGAGAACCTGCTAATGTATTGCCGGCAATTCGTTCTTTTACGGTTGATCTATTCATTTACAACCCCCGGATATAAAACCCTAAACGCATTCAAAACAGCCTGATGCATAATGGTAGCATGGTTCTCCTCTGGTAAATAGTCAAAATCACTAGCGTTGCGTTGTTATTAGTATAAGATCTTTGAAAATATTGTCAGCATTGAGTTTCAGAGGAATTTGAACCTAAGACGATTTGAAAATTATTTATCCAAAAATGTTATACTTTACTGTATATCAAATACTTATGAATTCAGGAAAGTATGTATTCACACAAATAATGGGTTTAGTGTCTTCAACTTCGTTTCAAACCATTGTAAAAAGGCACTTTGGTGATTACAAGATTAAAGAATTTAGCTGTTGGAAACAGTTTTTATGCATGGCTTTTGGACAACTTACCCATCGTGAGAGCTTGAGTGATAGTTTGATGTCTATGAAAGCAAACGCTGGAAAGTTATATCATTTAGGATCGGTGATTTGGTTTCACTTAGTACTATTACAAGGGCAAATGAAAATCGTTCATTCAGAATATATGAAGAACTTTCTATGCTATTGATAAACGAAGCTAAAAATTGTATTCAATCGAAAATGACCTTGAGGTAGCTCTTAAAAATAACGTCTTTGCTATAAACGCTACTACAATCGATTTGTTTTTATTAACTTTTTACTGGGCAACTTTTCGCACTACAAAGGGTGGAATAAAATTGCATACTCAACTGGATTTAAAAACATCAATTCCAGAGTTTATTTTATTCACTATAGCTTCCGTTCATGATGTGAATGTATTGGATATAATATCTTTTGAAGCCAATAGCTTTTATATAATGGACAAAGGATATGTAGACTAAAAGCGGCTTTACAGAATTCAGCAATGTGATGCATTCTTTGTAACCAGGGCTAAGGATAATATGAATTAGCGACGATTATAATCACATACAGTTAATAAAGGCAAAGGTGTTCTTCGCGATCAGACTATTATGCTCAATGGATATTATGCTGTAAAAGATTATCCAATTAAAATGCGCAGGATAAAATACTATGATGAACAGACGGGTAAAATTTTAATTTTCCTTACAAATAACTTTCATCTTACAGCAATTGAAATAGCACAGCTATATAAAAACAGATGGAAAATAGAATTGTTTTTTAAATGGATAAAACAACACTTGAAAATAAAATCCTTTTGGGGCCATTCAGAAAATGCCGTTAAGGTTCAGATATGGATTGCTGTGTCTGTATATGTATTAGTTGCAATTGCCAAAAAGTATTTTATGCTGAAACAAAGCCTTTACGAAATTATACAGATTTTAAGCATATCAATTTTTGAAAAAATGCCCATAAATCAGCTCTTTCAGGAGACTCGTTTACAATATTTCAAAGAACAAAATGATAACCAATTGAAAATGTTTGATTTATAACGTAACACTAGTGTTCCTGATTCTAATCTTGTTGTCAGATGAACGCTCTTAAATTTCCCCTTCATCACCTTGAACTTTTGCATTAAGTTTTTTAAGCAACATCAAGAATTTTGTTGATTATTTCATAGTCTGGATTGTTGCACACTAAACTACCATTACTATAGTCAAACCATGCATAATTGCCCTCCTGCCAATTACCAGAATACTTTGTCCAAACAGACAACCCCTTACATTCAACTCTTACTGTTTCTCCATTTGAAGCAATTGCTTCAGCAAAACCATCTAATCGCATTTCTTTATCATCTGATAAAAGCTGGCACCATTCATCAATAGAAATCTGGAGAGAACCATCTTCGTCAAACCAATTGTCTTTTCTAGTTATATGAAGTTCGTAACCCATACCATTATGTATTTTAAGAGTCAAGTAACGACTAAATATACGTAGCAGATTCATATATTCAAAATCTGTAATTCATTCAAAAAATGGACTACCAATCTATTTATTTTTAGTTCAACTAATGTTGTTTTTACTAATTCACCAAGGGCTTTAACATCATTTGGAAGTTTCGATGTTTCAAAGTCTATCAAAAATATTTTTGCAGTTATGTCTTGTCCAATTTTAAAATAAATACTAAAATCCATATTACTAATAAATGTTTTGTACAGAAGATTTTAGAATTCCAGAATTTATTTTACCTCAATTACTTTTTCAACTATAATAATTACTATTTTTAAGTTCTATGTTAGATAAAGGTATTTACAATAAAATAAACAGTTCTTTTAAGAAAAAGTTCATTTTCACCATAGGTTCTGAAGCTGGATTTTATTCTGAATTGAATGAAATGGTGAATGCTATTTTATACTGCTTAAAATATGAATATCAATTTGTGCTTTATTCGGGGAAAGCCAATTTTGCATATAAAAAAGGTTGGGAAGACTATTTTAAGCCTTTCTGTAAAAAAACCAGTTTTTTTATACATAAGTATTTTAATGCCAGAATGCATCCTCCTTCCTTTGGTAAAATTCATTATCTTTTATTTATAATATTTCTTGGTTACAGAAAGCTAAACCCAAAAACCTATCTCACCTATGAACTTTGGAAAAAATTCTTTTCTAAAGAATTTGACGAAGAATATTTTGATATTCCCGAATTAAAATTAAAAGGAAACTTAAGAGATGCAACATCACAGATAATCGGTATGATTTATCAATTCAATGAAGCTACTTTCCTTCTTATTCAAAATGAAATTAAGCAACTTCATTTACCTGCATGTTTTACCTCAGTTCATATACGAAGGGGTGACAAATTAAAAGAACTCGATTTGACTGATATTCAGGTTTATATTGATCAGTTGTCCCTATTAAATCCTTCAGTCAATTTGTTTATTATGTCGGATGATTATAGCGTTGTGGAGGATATACGTAAGCATTTTCCACATTTCAACCTGTTCACTAATGTCTTACCAAATGATTTAGGATATAGGCATGATGATTTTATATTATTACCTGCACTTATTCGAAAACAGAAAATTATTCGGCTTTTAGCCTCTGTTGAGATATCTAAGCAATCCGAATTATTTATCGGTACCTTCACTTCTAATATTGGCAACTTTTTAGGTGCGTATATGCCTTTCGAAAAGGTGATAAGCGTTGATAAAAAAATATGGTATCGTTTTTTTGGGTATAATACAGATGCCCTAACTGCTAACTTTAAACAGCTTTTAAATCTGAAAGAAAATAAATAATTAAGTACCTAACCCACTAAAGAAATTCTATTTTGCTTTTTAATTCTTTTGCTTTTTTATTATTTCTGCCAATCGTATTTATCTTGTATTGGTTTGTTTTCCAAAAAAAAATGCTTTGGCAGAATGCGTTGCTTTTAGTTGCCAGCTATTTTTTTTATGGCTGGTGGAGTATTCCATTCATGGCACTGCTGGCTTTAAGTACTTTACTGGATTTCTTATATGGATTTTCAGTTGCATCTTCCAATAAAAAAAAAGCTAAACGATTTCTATTGCTGAGTATCGGAAACAATCTGGGTATACTGGGTGTTTTCAAATATTATAATTTTTTTGCTCATCAATTTCAACAGGGATTTGCAAGTATTGGGTTTATTATACATCCTGTTTTCTTACAGGTAGCTTTACCTATCGGGATTTCTTTTTATACTTTTCATGGCATGTCGTATGTTTTTGATATTTACAGAGGAAAACAAAAACCGGTATCAAATTTTGTGGAATATTCGGTATTTGTATCCTTTTTCCCTCTTTTAGTAGCGGGCCCAATAGAAAGAGCTGGCCATCTGCTTCCACAGGTTCAGCAAAAAAGATATTTTAACTATACGCAGGCTATAGAAGGTTGCCGTTTGATGTTATGGGGTATGTTTAAAAAAGTGGTGATCGCAGATAGCCTGGCTTTTTATGTAGATGAAATTTTTATACACTATTCTCATAAAAACGGTTTGACTCTTTTATTGGGAGCAATAGCATTCAGTTTTCAGATTTATTGCGACTTTAGTGGGTATAGTGACATTGCCATTGGCATCGCAAAATTATTTGGCTTTGAATTACTGAGCAATTTTAAATTTCCTTATTTTTCCCGTGATATCGCTGAATTCTGGCGCCGTTGGCATATCTCTCTTTCTTCCTGGTTTAAAGATTATCTTTACATACCATTGGGAGGTTCTAAATTGAGTAAAATTAAAGCTGTGAGAAATACATTTATAATATTCTTGGTGAGTGGTTTCTGGCATGGTGCAAGTTGGAATTTTATTGTCTGGGGTGGTATTCATGCATGTGGTTTTTTGCCTTTACTTTTATTGAATCGAAATCGAAAGCATATATCTGAAATCGTAGCCCAAAATCGAAAATGGCCTTCTATAAAGGAAATGCTGCAAATGAGCAGCACTTTTCTATTTGTAACAATTGCATGGATATTTTTTCGTACACATGGAATTGATCAGGCATGGGGATACCTCAAAGGAATTGGTACTAATTATCATCATCCCGAAGAAGTCTTTACCTATTACCGGATAGGGTTCTATATCATACCACTAGTTTCCATAGATTGGTGGTTCAGAAGAAATGAAAGGACCCTTAAAATGACTCAAAGTAAAATACTTAATTGGATCCTGATTTTAGCAATTTCTATTTTAGTTTTCAATGTTTTTTTAGGATATCTTGATCAGGCACCTGGTAGTTTCATTTATTTTCAATTCTGATGAAAAAGTTTATATATAAGATTAGTCTCTATTTAGTATTGTTGCTTTTTACATTCTTAATACTAAAACTGAATGTAAACCAGCCTAAGAAAGATTATCTATCTGTATTGGTAACCAAACTCAAACTACTGCAGTCTAATAAAAAGGAAAAAAAAATCATTTTATTGGGTGGTTCCGGAGTAGGTATGGGTATTTCGGCTGAAATGATTGAAAAGATGACAAACATTAAAACTATCAATTTAGGCCTCCATGGTGGTTTAGGATTAACGGATTTCCAATCTTTTATATTGAAACAAATCAATAAAGATGATATCATTATATTTTCTCCCGAATGGACATTTTATACGAACCCAAAATTTACAGATCCTGCTACTTTAGACCACCTCATCAGATATAATCCCGATTATGGCAAACTATTAGGAAATAAATGGTATCAGTTTGAATCTTTTTTTTCCAAAATAGATTTTAAAAATACTAATCAAATTGATTCAAATAATCCATACCGATTCGATTGCATGAATAAAAATGGCGATATTATTTCGCAATGTGGTTTACCACCAAGGAGTTTTAATGACTATACAGTTGATTCCGTCGGTTTTAATATAAATAATTTTATTAGTTCTTTCCCATTTATACAAACGAATATTACCATTTTACTGTTTCCACCAACACTTTCCAGTGTTTATGAAAAGTACAGTTCTGTATTAGTTTCTTTTGAATCTGCTTTAAGGGCTAAACATTTTATTATTGCAGACAGTATATCTGAAAATGTTTATCCCAGAAATTATTTTTTTGATGCGGGTTATCATATCAATTGTGATATCCGGGTATACAGAACCCTTAAATTATTTCATTTTTTAAAATTAAAAGTATTAAAACAATGCAATGATGGAAACATTTGCAATGATACTTTCATGAACCATCTTAGAAAACAATGATTCATCCAATTACTATGCAAATAATTACACTCGAAGAACATATTTCCTTTCCGGAAATGACCAGCAAAATACCAAAAGAGGCCTTGGGTGGTTTTGGCCAGTCAGCAGTTATGCAAAGATTAGCTCCAAAATTGGCAGATATTACCGGGGAGCGTTTACAATCAATGGATGATAATGGTATTACGATGCAGGTGCTTTCAGTGGATAGTGCTGGTTCTAATCTTTTAAACGCGGAGGAAGGGCCGGCTTTTGCAATGCAGTATAATGATTTGATTGCGTAACGGATTGAAGGATTTGAGAATCGTTTTACAGCTTTCGCACATTTACCGATGACGGCTCCTCATGCAGCCGCCGATGAATTAGAACGTACAGTAAAAAAATACAATTTTCGCGGGGCAATGATTCGCGGACTAACCAATGACCAGTTTTTAGATCACTCGAAATTTGCACCAATATTTGAAAGGGCAGAAAAACTGAATGTGCCCATTTATCTGCATCCCGGACTGCCGCCAAAAGGGATAGCCGATATTTACTATAGTGGATTGCCTGATTATTCCGGTATGTCTGAAGCTCTGGCATGCTATGGATAGGGATGGCACGCTGAAACTGCATTAAATGTACTTCGCCTCCTTTTTACTGGGGTTTTTGACAGGTATCCCCAATTAAACCTGATTATTGGCCAATGGGCGAAATGCTGCCGATGATGATGGCGAGATCTGAAAGAGCATTTAAACCTGGTAACGGGGGTGCCAACCAACGTGGTCTTACTGATACTTTTCGGCAGCAGGTTCATATTACCACAAGTGTTTTTTTTACGCAGCCACCATTAAAAATTGCTTTAGAAACTTTTGGTATCGATAACATTTTATTTTCAGTAGACTACCCGTTTAGCACAAATGAAATGGGTACTGCATTTCTAAATGAAATGGAACTTTCAGATGAGCAAAAAGCTAAAATCGCTCATGTCAATGCTGAAAAGCTGCTGAATTTAAAGATATAAGTTAATTCATACTTTTTAATGTCACCCCTTAATTAAAAAAGTACACACTAAAAATCATACTTTATATGCTTCTCCCCGGTATAAAGCACTTCCATAAAAGGTTTCAGATTCAACGATTACCCTTTAAAGAACTGACCAATATATTAGGAAATTCAAAGTGGACAGTGAACATTTATGGGATGCAGAGCAGAAAATGCAGATTTTGAATTTGTTTATAACATTCCCGGTTTTACCAACAAAATTGAAGGCTGAACTGCCTATATGGATTGGTTTGGAGGTTATAGCATTATCCTGCATGCTGCAGATAATTTAAGGATATATAAATCCCCTCAACCTGAAAAAAGAATCATTTTAGAATATGAAGTTCATGGCACAGTTCCTCATACCGGTAAACCCTATAACAATCACTTTTGTTCTATCATTACCCTTGAAAACCGTAAAATAATTCATTGGCGTGATTATATGGATACACTTGCTGTGATGGATGCGGTTGCACCGGATTGAGTAATATAACAAAAAAATAAGTGATTCATAAAATCAGGTTTAGAACATTATTACTTTAGAGAAATAATGACTTTATATATTCCTTTTTTTGCCTTGAAACTGGTATTTGAGATTGGTCATCTAACAATAAATACCCCCCATCTTCCTTTACCCAGCTTTTTATGAATCGCTTATTTACCAGGTGGCTTTGATGGCAACGGATAAATTCATAATCCTGCAGTATCTCCTCATATTCAAATATGGGTTTGGAGGTAACTATTTTTTCACCGGTAATTAAAAAGAAAGTTGTATAATTATTTGCAGATTCGCACCTTATGATCTTATCAGTTTCTACAAATCTGGTTTCTTTAGTACTCTGTAATGCAATACGGTGAAACTCTTTTTGATGTTTCTGTTTTAAAAGCTTTATGAGGTTATCTAATTGCAGGTTTTGTTTTTTTAGGGCACTTTTCTGAATTACTTTCTGAACAGCAAGTTTTAACTCTTCAATATTAATGGGTTTCAATATATAGTCAATAGCTGCAAACTTTACAGCCTTTATGCCATATTGGTCGTAGGCAGTTACAAAGATGATTTCAAAAGAATAATTATTTAGAGATTTTAATAGATCGAAGCCAGATCTTTCAGGCATCTGAATATCCAGAAAAACAAGATCAGGTGCATGTATGAGTATGATATTTTCACCTTCTGATGCACTCTTTGCGGTTGAAACAACATTTACTTGCGGACAGTGCTGTTTTAGTAATATTGAAAGATTATCAATATTATTTTGTTCATCGTCAATGATTACTGCATGTATCATAATTTATATCCAGTTTTCAAATATTAAATGTACAATAGTTCCATTTTCTGCATCACTTTTAATACTCATTTGTATGGGTTGTTCCTTGTAAGATTGATTCAAAAGTTGTATTCTTTCATTTGTTAGTTTTAAACCAAAGCCATTTGTTTTATTGCCTATTTCAAACCCTTTTCCATTATCACTGATTTCAATAAATAAGTTCTTATCTTTTTGTTGTAAGCTGATACTTATGAACCCATTCTTATCCAATGATGAAATTCCATGCTTAATTGAATTTTCTATCAAAGGCTGCAACAAAAGAGCAGGTATATCAACTGTATTAGTATTAATATTCGGGTCTATTTGAAAACTATACTTAAAATGGAAACGCAATTGCTCTAACCTGATATAGGTTTCTAAAGTTTTTACCTCGGTGATTAAAGGAATGAATTCTTTATCATTATTTTTCAATGACTCCCTTAATAAACTGCTGAATTCAGTCAGGTATAGATTGGCATTAGAAAGCTCTTTTTTATTTATCAATCCTTGAATAGAATTCAAAGCATTAAAAATAAAATGAGGATTCAGTTGCGCATAGATCGCTTTCAATTCAAGCTGAGCCTGTTTTCTTTCAGTTTCTTTTTTCTGTAGTTTTACCTTTTCCCTTTTTTTAATCAAATAGAAAACTATAAATATCAGTATTAAACTTGTCAGAACACCTGCAATTAAACTGAAACGGTTTGTTTGCCACCAATGCGGCTCTACTTTTATGTAATAATGATTAATGTTTTCAGGTTGAAATTTGTAACGAAGGAATAGATCGTATGTGTTATTTGAATTAACAGATAAATGCAAAGCAGACACTCCTTTAGGAAGTGCCTGCCAGAAAGAATCTAAAGAAGTTGATTTTCTGAATAAATAATCAATGTTGGAATAATCAATTGTTGCAGAATCTTTAAACCGTAAAACTAATTTTTCGGTGTTAGGATTTAGTATGAAGTTTTTTTTTCAACAAGAGTTACAATGGTATTTTCTTTTCCCAAAACTTTGTTTTGTTCATCAGTAGGAATGATGGACGAAACTACCGGACTTGCCGCAACCCTTGTAAAATTAAATCTGTCCATCATCCATCCATTAAAATCATTTTTTATTTCAATCAATAATTGGTCATTAATTTTAAGATGTTCATCAGCAATATGATAACCTTGCGTATACTGTGTAACCCAAAAGTCTAGTTTTTTGTCTTTGTTTGTACCAGACCATTTTTGGGTAGTATAGTAGGTACTTATCTGAAATTTATTAAGTGGTATCCAATCGAATAATAGTTTTCCATTGATGGATATTCTTATTTCGGTAGAATCTCCTTTAAATGGGATTGGGCTAATATGAATAGAATCATAATTCTTTTTAGAATTTGAAAAATCCATAAAGTAAAGTTTCCAACCTTTTGAAGCAATTAATTTACCTTCTATCTTTCCATTTTTAATACTTGATGCATCTATTTTTGTGATTGTAGCAGAGTCTGCACCTTGCCCATCTGTAAATACCTCTGAGCTTATTAAATCAATTGAAATATTTTCGTCAGTAACATGAACACTATTATAAGGAATGATTCCTGTTTCAGTAGAACCCAAATGAAAATTATGATTAACTGAATCAACTATATGATTATTAACGATTCTTATTCCGAGATGACGAAACCCTTTTATGTAGTAGTTTCCATCAATAAGTGTAATGGGAATTCTTTTATTTTGAAATAATTCAGGATTGTCTTTTCTGAATTTTACAGATTCAATACTATCCTGCTTAATTTTTTCAGGGCTTCTATTTGGTTGTGTAAAAGCAAAATTGCTGAATAATATTACAAAAATCAAGATAGGAACTGTCTTCTGTTTCATAATAAAGTTTTCACAAACCTGTGCAAATTAAACAACTTGCAAGATCAGTAATGTGAATTTGGTATTATCGGTTGTGAATATAGATATTTAACCGTTGCAAATATTACTTTAATTAGAATTTTGTCTCTAATGCACAAACAATTCCAGTAAAACATACAGTTCTTCAACTTCTTCCTTGAAAATGGATAAATAAATACGAGTTTTACTATCCAATAAGTGATTTAAAGTTGGGTTATTTTTGCTCAATTTTATTCCATTAGGGTTTCGATTGTAAATACAATGAAAGCTGTTCTAAATATTAAAGTTTCTTTATTCCTTTACAACCCCCGGATATAAAACCCTAAACGCATTCAAAACAGCCTGATGCATAATGGTAGCATGATTTTCCTGTGGCAAATAATCAAAATATACTTTTACATTTTTGCTCTTTGTAACTTTAATTTTATCTGCCAGTACATTAGCATCCACTTCCATTACCCGGGGAATTGCAGTGGGCGTTAACCCTTCTTTTCCAACACCGATATAAATATCTGTATTATCAAAATTTGATACTGTTTGATTTAACAGGGAACCATTATCCCACCATAAACTCGGACTAACAATAATGTACTTATTAAAAAGTGCTGGTTTTTTAAATAATATTTCAGTAGCCAAAAGTCCGCCTAATGATTCCCCGATAATCGTTTTACGTGCTGTGGTCTTATAGTTACTGGTAATATATGGCTGTAACTCTTTTTCTATAAAAGCAATAAACTGATCAGAATGCCCCGTTGTAGGGTATGCTTTTTTATCCTGCTCAATAGTTGTCGGGAATGTAAAATCTCTTCTTCTGTCAACTGTTGCAATACCTACAACTATTGATTTTGGCACCTGGTGTATCCATTCAAAACTGTAAAACTGTACAAGCCCAGCTATATGAATAAAATCTTCGTCTGCTGAACCATCCAATAAATAAATAACCGGATATTTTGTGGTGTCTTTCTGATTATACCCTTCCGGTAAATAAATATTCAATACCCTTTTTTCATTTAACTCCTTTGAATGAATTTCGTCAATTTCACCCAGTATAAACGGTTTGGATTGTTCTGGCTTATTTGTTTGTCCAAATACAAGGGCTGTGGAAAAAGCCATAATGATCATCATTAATACCCTATTCATTTTGCAGTTACTTTTTGACATGTTGCATAAAAATCCAATGGAAGATATCATCAATTTTGAAAATCATTCCCTTTAAAACGATACTTATCCGAAAATATAGTAATTATTAGTACAAATTACAGCAACAATAGTTGATTTGGCTACATCTCATTCATTACAGAAACAGAACTTTCTAGTACTTAATGTAAAAAGCAACATGAAAATTATAACTTACAGGCTCCATAGCGTTTAATTAGACTATAATTTACATAACCCCAGCGTTTCAGTATTAAAATAAATAAATATGAGTACAATAAACAAAACAGCTTTAGTAACCGGCGGCAGCCGTGGCTTAGGAAGAAATGCAGCAATTGCACTTGCTAAAAAAGGTATTGATGTTGTAATTACCTATAACACCAATAAAGAAGCCGCAGATAAGGTAATTGCAGAAATCCAGGCAATCGGACAAAATGCTTATGCATTTCAGTTAGATACCAGCAATACCAGCCTGTTTGAAAATTTCATAAAACAATTGTCCGAACACTTGAAAGAAAAAACAGGCAGCCCTAATTTTGATTTTTTAATCAATAATGCAGGTACCGCTTTGTATATGCCCATAACAGATGTAAAGGAAGAACAAATGGACGCTATCTATAATATTCACTACAAAGGTGTTTTCTTTCTTACACAGAAAGCCCTGCCCTATTTGAATGATGGCGGTGGAATTGTCAATATCTCCTCCGGATTAACCAGAATTACCATGCCAGGCTCTTCTGTATATGGTTCTATTAAAACAGCCGTAGAATCACTTACCCGCTATATGGCAAAAGAACTGGGCTCCAGAAAAATACGTGTTAATGTAGTGGCACCTGGTGCTATTGAAACAGATTTTGGTGGTGGACGTACCAGAGATAATAAAGAAATTAATGCACATATTGCCAGTTTAACTGCATTGGGCCGGGTGGGTTTACCGGATGATATTGGTGGGGTGGTTGCATTCTTATGCACTGAAGATGCTTATTGGATAAACGGGCAACGTATTGAAGTATCAGGCGGACAGTCCATCTAAAAACCCTAAATCACAGTTATATAAACTGCACTGTGCTAAATGTTTGTACAATGGCAGGTTAAAAAGGCTTGTTGGATTTATTGCAATAAAGTGATTGACATTATTGATAATTAATTGCCATTAATCATAATTCCTCTAACTTTAATTAATCATAATTGATTGTAATGTCAAAATCAATAAATGTTGTTTTCATAAGACAAGGGAAGGTAGAACATGAAGGATTCATCTCTGGTAAGACCATTGAAAATTTAGTAGTCAGGAAAAAATCATTTAATCTTAAAATCACAAAAACACAATAGGACTTATCTATAACATAAACTTGTGAATTTGCAGTAATTCTAGACTATGAACATAATAAGACATTTATTAGTTTATATATTATTAATCTTACTTATTTCTTGTAATTATAGGATATATCACAACGGTCGGTTTAAACATAAATATATCGTTCCGCAGTCCGACTATATCAAATCTAATTATGATTCTATCTTCTTAATTGGTAAAAATGACAGAATTCCAGATTCAATTCAATTTGTAGCAGAAATCGAAATAAGATCACCAGATTTTCCTTTTCAAGAAAATCCTTTTTATTCACCTACCTATAAGCTTATTGAACGTGCAAAAGATGAAGCTCATTATCTTAATGCTAATTTAATTCAAATTAATTATGTTGGCTTAAATAAAGGATGGCCAAAGGGACGTTTTAGAATAAAAGTTAAACTTTATCACTTAAAAGAATCAAATTTATTTTTTAAAAAATCAATTGACAGCATAACTACTGAAAATAAAAACCTTATTGTTGTACACCTAAAAAATTACTATCACTTAACCATTTTTGAGAATACAGACAGTTTACCTATTTTTTATAATAGCAAAATAATCAATTATGTTTTATACTCTTCAAAGAACAATAAGGAAACAATTTATAAATTCAACAACAATGGTTTTATAGCTTCAGATCAAAATGGACTTCATGGGCTAACACTATACAACGGACATGAATATTATATTAAAATATTGAGACCGTATAAAGGGCACTTTTCTTATTTACAATTTTGTAGCAAATTTGACTTTTAAAAAACTATCGAAACAAAAGCACCTATACTTTTGTAATTGATAAACAAATCCGTTTTATCCACTCAGATGAATGGTTGAATTATTATGATAGCTTCACAAATGAACTTTCCTTGTAACTTTTCCTACGCCAATTGACCTTGGACATTATATAAAGCAACACACATTAAAACATCGGGTGAGAATCGAAAAACAGTTCCAAAAACAGTTTTCCTATGTTTCCATTGGCAGGTTTGCTGGGGTGAATGGAATAACAAGTTTATTCACTTCAAACTTGTCAATCAGCAAAAACTACATGATGACGAGTGTTAGCTATTAGTAATTAAAAAATAACCCTCCAAACCCTGATGAAAACAAGAGCTATCAAGGTTATGCTTATCAAAACAGCCAAAGAAGTATGAAGTGCTGACCTTTATGCCCCCTTTGTAAAACCACCAGTTGAATATCCTTATTACAATTTAAAAGCCTGAATATCAATTAATTGAACACATTTACAAAACATTAAAGAATTTATTATTATATTGCATCCTATGAAATATTATACTTTAAGTTTCATTACTATTATTTTTTTAGTTTCAGGTTGCCAGAAAGTAATAAACAATAATTCTGCTGCCTCTAAAATAAAAACTACAAGTTTATTAGATTCTATCAGTAGTTGCAAATGGGTTTTTACAGAATATCATGATAAAGTAACTTTTCCAGATAAGACTAATATTATGTGCATAATTTCTGATGGAAACGAAACAGCAAAAGTTGATAATAATGGAATGTTATATTTAAACCGGGATTGTGCTTTTAGTTTTGCTACTATTGATTTTTTTAATACAAATTTACAGCCTACTTCTTTCGTAAACAGAACCTACTCTGAACCCTATTATGACACTGTCAATTTCAGTTTAATAAATAAATCTGTTGTTTTATCCAGAAGTATTAAGTGGTTACCCGATACAATGTCTATTTTAAATATTGATACTGCTTGTTTAGTATTAAAAGGAATTCTTCACGTCAACAACTATGATGTGAATAGAACTATTATTTTTTATAAAAACACAAAATGGTATGGTGGTTACAGAAATTATAGTGGGTTATAATAAAATATAGGTGTTCAGAATTTTCATTAATACCGGCTTAATGATTTTTTATTCCGTTGATCAACTAATTAATTACCAAAGGATAAGTGGAATCCTGAAACAAGTAGTTGCTTTTTAACTTTTGCTTTTTTGTAATTGGTTTGCTATATTTTGAATTAATCATAAATAACATCCTTGGTGAACTAATTGAATTTTATAACATATTGCAGAATTAGCTTTTCTTAATAAACTGCTCAGCCTAAAATTCATTTTTTCAAAAAAAATATCAGTTAGAATGCCGAATACCCTCTATATCAAAAAATAATTTTGGCAAAATTAATTAGTCCACTATATTTGTAGGATTATAATGCAATTCAGTACTACCATATATATCTCTATACCTGCACAAGTCATGTGCAGTTGTTGTTGCTGACTGTTACATCAGGTTAAGACGCTGCAGGTCTTTCCATTTTTGTAAAACTTACTTTATAAATACTCAATTCTAAAAATTTAAAATAACTATATGCCAGCTTTCATTGCAACTATTGAATTAAAAGACATCACAGCCTCAGAATTTGAACATATTGATTCTGCCCTTTTGGATGCTTCTTTTATATGTATCAAAAAAGATAGCACCGATAATCAACAAAAAGAGATCCGGTCAGGTGCCTACATTAAGAGAGGGACAAACATTACCATCAATGATGTTTCTTCCCAATTATTAAATACCCTGTACAAAAAAGGCAGAAAATATTCATTTACTTTGATTAAAGAAAAATTGATTACTTATTAGTCCATTAAATTTGTAATAAACCGTAGATTGCCACTTTAAACCAATAATATGAATCATTACAGAAAAATGATAATAGCAGGATTATTTTGCTTTTTGTGTTTGCACTTTACTTCCTATGCTCAAAAAACAACTTTAAAAAATGGGGTATGGCAAGGATTAATTCAGCGAAGTGACAGTAATACTATTCATTTTAATTTTACTACTGAAACAAAGAAAGGTAAAACCACTTTGACTATCATTAATGCAGAAGATAGATTACTGGTAGATGATATTCAGCAAAAAGGAGATTCCTTATTGATTACATTGCCATTTTTCTCTTCCAGTATTGCTGCAAAAATTATCTCTGAAAATAAATTGGAGGGGGTGTATGTAAAAAACTATGGCGACAGAAAACAGGTAATTCCTTTTGCTGCTGTATTCGGTATTAAAGAACGCTTTCCGGTGTATGCCAAACCAAAATATACCATCTCTGGTACCTGGGATGTTTTAATTGCCGGAAGAAAAAGTACGCCTACCAAAGCGGTGGGTATTTTTACACAAACTCCTGATGGAAAAGTAACAGGTTCTTTTTTAACCCCTACCGGCGATTATCGTTTTCTGGAAGGAGTAATCAGTGCAGATACACTTACCTTATCCGGATTTGATGGTGGCTTTACCTCTTTATTCAGAGCGGTACTTAAAAATGATTCCACTATTGAAACGGCAGATTTTTATTCCGGTGCCATTGCCCATGCCCAATGGTCTGCTGTTAAAAACGCAAATGCTAAATTACCGGATGAGTTTGGGTATTCGCACCTGCGCCCCAATGAATCCAGCCTGAATTTTTCTTTTAAGGATACAGATGGAAAACAAGTTTCTATTAATGATAAAAGATACCAGGGTAAAGTGGTAATTGTGCAAATTCTGGGTTCCTGGTGCCCAAACTGTATGGATGAAACCGCTTTTTTGAGTGAGTATTATAACAAAAACAATAAAAAGGGTGTGGAAGTAATCGGATTGGCTTATGAAAGGACTGACAATTTTGAGGAGTCCAGAAAAGCATTGGCACCTTTCAGAAAAAGGTTTAATGTGCAATATCCTTTTCTCATTACCGGGGTAACGCCTTCAGATCCTCAGGTAGTGGAAAAAACCCTGCCGCAGATCGATCGCATCAGTGCATTCCCTACCACCCTATTCGTGGATAAAAAAGGAAATGTCCGTAAAATTCATACCGGTTATGATGGCCCCGGCACCGGTAAGTTCTATGACGCGTTTAAAAAAGAATTTGATGACCTGGTTACAGAACTGCTGAACGAACAATAAAAAAAGCTTCATGATGGCAGATACTCCTGCCATCATTAATAATCTTAGCCACTTTAAGAAAAAGGCTGTCTCAAATAGTAGGGACAGCCTTTTTTATGCTGTATTCTCCCCTACCAACTCCCTACCAGTACTATACCAATTACCTGCCTGGCTATTACCTGAAAGTCACCAGCCCATAACCTGGGTATGACCTGGTTATGGGTAACCCCACCAATTGGTGGGGTTGGTCAGAGTCAGGTCATACTCAGGCCATAGGCTGATCATAACCAGGTATTAATTTGACCGGGCATTTTCTATAAGGAAACCATAGCCTGATATCATTAAAAAAGATCAATGTATTCCGGTAAATACAAACCAGGAAATACATTGATCTTTAAGTAATTTTCTAACTCTGCAGGTTATAACCGGATCGCAGGTAGGTTTTTAGTCCGGTATAACTGGTTATAATTTTCTATTGCCTTTTTCAAATCGTTTTCATAATAGGATTTATAGCCGGACCATTCTTTTTCCAGGTCGGCCAACCGGTCCTTCAACCCTTTGGTAATTCTGGGGTCATGGGCATCTGCCAGCGACTTTAAGTTCATCAGTTCTGCATTTAATTTGCCATGATAGTTTACAAAATCCTGTGAAGTAGTTTGCCGGGTTTCTACCAGATTAGCCTCCCATTTGTTAGCCTGTTCAATCAATGCTTTTCCTTTATCCAGCATCTCTTTATCCTCCGGCCGGTCTTTCATCAGCTCATTATAGCTTTCCAGCTGCTTTTTTACTGAACGCATCTGGTTAATGGTGGTATACAAATCAGAAAGGTCTTTCGTAACCCGTAACAGGTATTGCTGCTGTTCTTTCCAGTCAGCAGGGCTCACTTTTAAATTAGGGTCCTGTAATACGGTGATATTGGTTTGCAGGGTGGTACCTTTATAACTCAGTTTTGCTTTATAGGCTCCGGGGGCTACCAAATACCCGCCATAGCCCGACAGCATAAATAAACCGGGTACATAGGGGGCAATGTTTTCGCCACTAAGGTCCCAGGCAAAACGGTTGAGCCCTTTTTCTGAAGGAATCAGCACTGCAGGTGATGGCCCACCGGGAAAGGGTTTAAAGTTTTCATCCTTTTTATTGGTATAAGTCCGGATCACCTGATCATTTCCATCCGTAATTTCCAGTTTCAGTAAATTACTGTCTGCCTTTTCGGGTAAATAATAATCCAGTATTACACCTTGCAAGGGGTTGCTGCCCATGGTAGGCGGACTATTATCTGGCTCTTCACTATACCGCGCACCGCTAAACTGATAAGCAGGTTTGGGGTTGAATAATTTCAGGGTGGGATTATTAATTTGCCCGGCAGATTGCTGCAAAGCGCCTATATCATCCAATATCCAGAAAGCCCTGCCTGCAGTAGCCGCTATAAGGTCGTTTTCATGAATGGCCAGGTCCAGCACTGGCACCACCGGCAAATTCAATTGCAGTTTATTCCAATTTGCTCCACCATTATAGGAAATATAAAAACCCCGTTCACTGCCGGCATATAAAAGTCCCTTTGTCTTTCGGTCCTCCCTTATCACCCGTATAAAATCATCCGGGTCTACTCCACTGTCAATCCTTGTCCAGCTTTTACCATAATCGGTTGTTTTAAACGTATAGGAAGCAAAATCATTGAATTTATACCTTGTAGCGGAGATATAGGCTGTGGCTTTATCGTGCGGGGACAATTCAATGGAATGGATCATACATTCCTGTAAACCAGCAGGCGTAACATTATTCCAACTGGCACCGCCATCTTTGGTCAGGTATACCAGTCCGCAATCAGAACCTGTCCATATCACGCCTTTTTCCAAGGTAGATTCCATGATATAATACAGGGTATTATAGTTTTCGCCACCGGCCCCTTCATTGATAAAGGGTTTACCTCCGGGGCCTTGTTTTGAAGTATCGTTGCGGGTTAAATCCGGACTAATCACATCCCAGCTCATACCGCCATTGGTGGTTTTGAGCAACACATTGGCACCCTGATACATGGTATTGGGATCGTGGGGTGATACCACCAACGGAGTATTCCAGTTAAAGCGGTACTTCATATTTTTGGGTTCTCCACCCATATTCACAGAAGGGTAAGCCTGCACATCTTTGATCTCTTTGGTTTTGGCATCCATCACTTCTATAAAGCCCTGGTAACAGCCCCCATAATAGGCAGTAGGATTATCCGGGTCAAACACGATATAGGCACTTTCACAACCCGGGCCCGGCATCCAGTCCCTTTCCGTTAATCCACCACTATTATTCCTGCTGGCTGCCATTACGGAAGTATTATCCTGTTGCCCACCATATACCCAGTAGGGAAAACGATTATCCACATTTACCCGGTAAATCTGAGCCGTAGGCTGGTTCATCAGGCTGCTCCAGCTTCTGCCACTGTTATAGGTTACAGAAGCGCCGCCATCATCAGCAAGAGCCATGATAGCCGGTTCATCGGGATTGATCCAGAGATCATGCGTATCCCCATGCTGAATGGGTACTTCAGCAAATGTTTTACCGCCGTCGATGGATTTGGCAACCGGATAATTGAGTATATATACAATATTTTCATTTTTGGGATCGGCAAATACCTTGGTATAATACCAGGCACGTGCGGTAATCTGATGGTCATTACACATCAGTTCCCATTTTTTACCGCCATCGTCACTCCGGTATAAACCAGATTTAGATCTTTCAGCTTCCACAATGGCAAATACCCGGTCAGGATTCACTTTGGAAACAGCCAGTCCGATTTTACCCATTTCCGCCGGCAAGCCATTGATGATCTTATGCCAGGTTTCCCCGGCATCTGTGGTTTTCCAGATCGCACAACCGGGGCCGCCACTTTCCATGGTCCATGGATAGCGCTGGTGCTGCCAGCTGGCAGCATAGAGGATGCGCGGATTTTTCGTGTCCATTATTAAACTGCCAATACCGGTATGATCATCCACATATAATACCCGTTTCCAGGTTAGACCGCCGTCAGTAGATTTATACACCCCTCTTTCATTATTGGGGCCATGAACCGTACCCTGTGCACCCACATATACAATATCCGGATTGGAAGGATGAATTACGATATTACAGATATGCCGGCTATTGGTAAGTCCGATGTTTTTCCAGGTTTTCCCTGCATCGGTGGATTTATAGACACCATCCCCATAGGAAGTCATTACCCCGCGCACTGCATGCTCCCCCGAACCCACATACACAATATTGGGATCAGATGCTGCCACACTAATGGCACCAATAGAACCTACCTTAAAAAAGCCATCAGAAATATTCTTCCAGTGCAAAGCACCATCCTCCGTTTTCCAGACACCGCCGCCTGTATAGCCAGCATAATACACCTGGTCCTGCCCTGCCACTCCTGTTATAGCAACTGCCCTTCCACCCCTGAAAGGGCCAATATTGCGCCATTGCAGGCCTTTAAAGAGACTGTCGTAGATAACAGGCTGGATGGTTTTAACTTCAATCGGCTTTTTTTGTTTTTGGGAGATACAGTAAAAGGATATAAATAGGAATAGGCTCAATAAAAAGCAGGATAGCTTTCTCATGCAGTTACAGTTTTTGTTGGTGGTAATATAGGAAATAATTTATAGGGACCGAAATCATAAAAAACTTTCTCTAAACAGAAACCTTTTTTGTTTTTAGCCCTATACCGTATTATCTTGCTACAACCGATATAAAATATCAATTGATTATTTCAGAAAAAACTGTAAAGCTGTACTAAAATGAAAAAACTACTGTTTATTATAGTATTTGGACTAATGGTTTCCTGTACAAAAAACGGACCTGCCAATTCCTCTACTTTAAGCTTTGAAATAAATGGCGTACAAAGATCCGGATATATTAGTACCAACTTTCAGTTTAATTATGCCAATGGGGTATTGACCTCATACAATGTAAATTTTCTTACTACCGGAGCCAGTATTTTCTTGAATCAAACCACCATTAATAATGATTCACTTTTATTAAACAGTACTTATGGAACGGCACAGAATAGTTTGAGGCCCGAAATTGTCTTTTCCGATAATCAAACCCTCAGTGCTACTCAAATAACCATTCCTCCCGGTGCCATCGGGTATGCTTCTTCCAATGCTTTCAACTTTGTCATAACTCAAAGAAGCAGCACTGCTATATCCGGTACTTTTTCCGGTATTATTGCTGGTAATAACTCTTCTACCGGAAATAAAGTAACAGATACCATTACCAATGGTACGTTTACCAATATTCCTATTGTACGCCAGTTTCAGTAATATTGTTTCAATTGATTCATTAACAAAAAGCGGATTAACATGAGCATTCATTCAGTAGCTGGATTTTGTATAGCAATAGGTGTTGCACTATGCAGTTTCCAAAATGGGTCAGCCCAATCACAAAAAGCAGAAGACTGCCTCAATGCTTTAATACAGCAGCATAAAGCGGTAGGGATTTCAGTAGCTGTTGTGAAAAAGAATAAAATTATCTATACACACTCTTTTGGATTAAAGGATATTGCCAGCAATACAGCGCTTACAGACGATTGTATTTTCAGGATTGCTTCTATTTCAAAATCCTTTTCTGCCACTTCGGTGATGCAATTAGTGGAAGCTAAAAAACTATCAGTTGATGAGGATGTTAGTAATCTGATTAATTTTAAAGTAAGGAATCCAAAATACCCGGAAACAGTCATTACATTAGGTATGTTATTATCCCATCGCTCTTCTATCAATGATAGCCAGGGATATTTTTCACTGGATTCCCTAAATCCAAATAAGAATCCTAACTGGGCAAAATGCTATAATAACTATGAACCGGGTAAGGGGTATATGTACTGTAACCTGAATTATAACCTTACAGGGGCTATTATAGAAAAAGTATCGGGTGAACGTTTTGACCTCTATGTGAAGCACCATATTTTAGATCCCTTACAGGTGTATGGTGGTTATTGTGTGGATAGCCTGGATAAGAGCCGTTTTGCTACGATTTATGATTATAATGCTGATTCAAATAAGTTCATTCCCTCTCCCGCAGCTTATGCAGCCCATAGTGCTGAAATAGCCCATTATACCATGGGGTACAGTACACCCCTGTTTTCACCAACGGGTGGAATGAAGATCAGTGCTGGCGGACTGGCAACCATAATGCTCATGCACAGTAATCTGGGTAAAACAAAAGGCAAACGAATTATTTCTAAGAAAAGTGCCCTGCAAATGCAAACTCCTCTTTCTGAAGAAGAAGGTTATGGATTTGCCATGATGACTACTGATAAAATGATTGATGGATTAACCCTGAAAGGCCATACAGGATCTGCTTATGGATTATACAGTGCCATGTTCTTTGATTCCAAGAAAAAATTTGGGATTGTAGTGATCAGTAATGGTTGTTATCCCGGCAATACCGGCCCTTTTAATACCGTTTTGAAAACTGCAGTAAACTGTTTGTATGAGGGGTTGATTAAGGATTAGTAGAATAATTACAGAAGCTATGTTGAAGATTTACTTAGGTTTTAGCCCTTAAATCGACTTACAATAGTATATGATTTCAGATTTGGCATATTACCACAAATAATTGTACCTGAATATGATACCCAGGCATGTGCATTTATTTTAACTGTTTTTTCATCTTTCAAAACACCAAAATAAAGAACAAAAGGCAATCCCCTGCGTTTAAGCATCATTTTTGCAGCCAATGCCTGTTCAAAACATTTTGTTTTCCAGAAACTGTAGCGGCATCCTCTGGCTATAGCTTTTTGTAAAGGGAATACATCCTTTATTGTTTCAGTATGATCAGGATTTATTTCCGCTGTTGTGAGTAGTTTACCAATAAAGGGTGCAATTTTTTTAAAAGGCAAAAAAATGAGTATTAATCTGGAAACAGCCAAAAAAAACAGGGCCTCAAAAAATAAACAGTACTCTTCCAGAAAATATTTAATGATCATATTATAAGATAGATTCAACAATATGTAACAATTCATCCGGATGACAAAATTCCGGCCTTTCGATGATATATGTTTTAACAAATTGAGTCAAATGGCTAAATAAATGAAAAAGCGGCTCCTTAATATCTGCTTTTTCCGCCAGCAGGGGACGATATATCTGATTCATTAATTCAGTAAATATGGTAGCGCCTTTTATTTCATTACAGGTAAACTGATTTGACTTGCTTTTTTTTAGGAAGATTATTTGACTAACCGGATAACTATTACAATTAAAATTTTCATGAAAAAAAATACCAAATTTGTCAATTCCATTTCGAATATGAAAATCCCTTTTTTTAAATAGTGAATAATTCAGTTGGGTAATGGAATCGTCCCAAAGTTTGAGCATAGGATAGGAAGCAAACGCCTTAATAGAATTTTCATTCCTGCTGAGAACAACTAAATCGTCAGTGAAAATAGCATACCCTTTTTTAATTAAGCCCGCAACTGTAGTAGATTTGCCGGCACCTGAATCACCTGCTATAAGGCAGAGGCTGTCTTTAAGAAGAATGGCAGATGCATGAAAAGGCAATAATTTCCTTTGCAGAAGCAGGGCAGCCATTACTGAAGCAAGGATATATAGACGTACACTACGCATTTCTATTACAGGGTTATCCACTTCAACTGTAATTGAATTTCCGTTTACAACATAATAAGCAGCCACTTCTTTAACCCGGTACCAAAATGCCTGATCTTCAATTTTACCAGATGTGAAATTACCATCGAAGGATAACTCCTGAGGAAATGAGGGAACTTTGCCTAACTTTATTTCAAGATCATATTTTAATGCCTTATAGGGTAATAATTCCGGGAACTCAATTTCTGAAACAATAGTTAAACCAAATCCCCAGTAATGGAACATTATATATTTATTTAAATTAATGAACAAAGAAAGGAAAATATTTTTTAAATCAGAAAAATTGGTTAAAAGCTGAAAAATAATAACAAAACAATGTATTATTCCTAGTTGATATCATTAAAGCAGTAATTTTATGTTTCGTTAAATAAAAAAATATTTATTACCGTATGAACATTTTAAATGAAACTGTTATTAAAATTAATAATGAAAAGGTTTTAGTTTCTGAATTGGGGGATGAAATGGTGATGATGCATCTGGAAAGAGGCAATTATATCACCATTAATAATATTGGAAAAATTATTTGGGAAAAAATACAAGAACCTGTTACCGTAAATGAACTTATTAATTATCTGGTATCCAGGTTTGATGTGGAAATGGATCAATGCAAATCACAAACATTTTCATTCCTGGAAAAATTAGAGGAAGAGGAATTGATTTTACTGCAATAAAATTTATTTTTCCGTTAAAAACGAGAGATCTAATATTACTTTACCTATGCCCCCAATCATAATTATGCCTTATCAGGATCTTCCTTTTAATGGCGATTTTTATATTGAAAATAAAATATTATCCCTTTCTGCGCAATTTAATATTCAAACTGTTATTGAAACCGGCACAGCTATCGGTACAACTACTACCTTCTTTGCCAATCACTTCAGGGAAGTTTATAGTTTGGAGATCAACCAAAACTACTTCGATATTGCTTCCATCAAACTAAAAGAATATTCCAATATTCATTTATTAAATGGTGACAGTGGTTATCTGATCAGTCGACTGGAACTCACCGGAAATTGTTTATTTTATCTTGATGCACATTGGTATGGCCATAATCCACTTTTAAATGAGCTAATGTCAATACAATACCTCCAAAAAAAATGCAAGGGGTTTAGGCCATTTATAGCTATTCATGATTTTCAGGTTCCCGGTGATGAAAAATTAGGGTTCGATCAATTCAATTCAAAATGGCCTATATGTTTTGATTTGGTACATAATGCCCTGAAATCTATTTATGGCTCCGAAAATTTTATTTATTCTTATAATAGTTTCATTCATTCAGCAGGCGCGAAAAGGGGAATCATTTATATCTTACCTGCATCCAGCTAACAATAAAATAAAAAACCTTGAATCCAGGAAAAAATATTCTTTTCATTTATCCACACTATATAGGACACCTGCTAAAATCAGTTCTCATAGCTAAGTACTTCCTTGAAAATAACTGGAATATCTATTATTTATCAAATGAAGGTTTTAGAAATGACAGGTTAGAACATTTCGGTTTTCATTCTATTATTACAAAAAGCTTCCCTTTAAGTCTATTTGGTTCCGGAAAAGAGGGGAATCTGCAAATAGAAGAATATTACCAATTAAGAAAACAGGAATTATGCACAATTATTCATGAAATAAACCCTTCCCTTTTATTTGTAGATGAATTTTGTGCAGCAGAATTATTGTTTTTGTTGCATTGGGTGGATTACAAAAAGATTACGGTGTTATCCACATTTTTACCTTCCTTTCCTAATAATCTGGTACCTCCGCAAAGTATTTTTGCAATGCCTTCCAACAATACAGCAAAAATATGGAAAGAATTCCTGGATCAGCAATCCAGTAAAGTTTCCATCAATAACAAAAAGGAATTTTACAAGAGTAAATTGATCGAGGAAAAATTGCCGGAACAATTTGGAATATGGAATTTCAATGGATCTCACCCATCTTTTAATCATATACGGAAATGGTACCTGGTACCTGAAGAATTTGATTTTATCAGGCAAACCCTTATGCCTTGGGAAAAATATATGGGGCCGATGATTGAACTGACAAGGGAAGAAAAAGTAGATAAGCAAATACAACTTTTTTTAAAACTTAGTAATACCGATAAAAATAAGAGTATCATTTATCTATCATTCGGTACAACAATTTTGACTTTTATCTCTGAGCCGGATGTTATCCTGTTTTATCAAAAGTTTATTCAGATTGCCCAAAAAAATAGCCATTTGTTATTTATAATAAAAGTTCCCTATAAATTACTTGATAAACTAAAGCCTTTATCTTTAAATGTGATGCTAAGCCCATTTGTGCCTCAATTAAAGCTTTTAGGGGTTGCCAATCTGTTTATTACACATGGCGGAGGAAACTCAATCTATGAAGCTTTGTATTTCGGTGTACCGATGATCATATATCCACCAGTAGATAAATTTGATTACAATGGTAATGCTGCCCGGTTGATATACCACGGCATTGCAGAAAAAATGGATATTCAGGATAACGAATCGGTTATTCTGGATAAGATCAGCAAGGTGCTTTCAGAAGTATCTTATAAAACAAAGGCTATGAATTTCCAGAGACTACTAAAAGATAAATATAGCGGTTATTATTTTGAAGAATCATTAAAAGAACAATTGTTTAAGTGATTCAAAAAAATATTCTATGAGCGAAATTTTTGGTTTAATTCAAAAAAAAGGAACACCTGTACAGGAAGAAGTATTCTATCACTTGAACAGTCATTTTCCTCAAAAAGCTGCTCATATAGAGCATTCATCCAGACTTTATAAAGAAGCCGGATTTGGAAAATTGCTGATTTATGATACTCCAGAAGACCAGTTTGATCAGCTTGTGGTATTTCTACAGGCAGAAAATATACTTTTTACAGCCCAGGGCAGGATAGATAACCGGGATGAATTACAACATTTACTGGGAATTGTGCATCCGGAAAATCATGCTGATAGTTACTTTATTTTACAGGCATATTTACGTTATGGAGAAGATGTTTTACTGAAATTAAAAGGCGATTGGTGTTTCGCAGCATATCACTTTGATAATAAGCAATTATTTATTGCCCGTGATACCATGGGTTATACTTCTCTTTTTTATTACGAAAACGACAACTATTTTATTTTCAGTTCCTCTATAAAAAGAATTTTAGCCTTTCCTTCCTTTACTAAGATCTTAAATGAGCAACAATTCATTTCAAGCCTTACTTTATGGACGCATCCTGACTGGCAACAGGATAATCAGACTATTTTTAAATCGGTCTATTATATTCCCATTGGGCACTATTTAAATCATTCCCTTGAAAAAACTACTATTTCTAAGTACTGGCCTCCGGATTTTGTAAAGGAGATTATTTGTAAAAGGAAGGAGGATTATTATGAGGCCATGATGGAACTTTTTAATAAAGCAGTTAAAGCCAGATTGCGGAGTTTTAAACCTGTTGCCTCCATGTTAAGTGGTGGCCTGGACAGCAGTGCGGTTAGTTTTGTAGCAGCGTTTTTACTGGCTGAAAAAAAACTTCCTTTAACAACATTTAGCCATGTTCCGCTCTTCAAAGATCTTTTTTTTAATGACCCTGTTAACAAATTAAGGATTCCAGATGAAACTTCACTTATTAAAACCATTGTAAAAGCATCGGGAAATATTGAATCCCAATTATTGAAATCAGAAAAAATAGGGCCTGCAAAAGGTATTGTTGAATGTATTAATGCCGTAGATGGGCTCATCCATGGTGCTGATAATGCCAACTGGCTGGTTGATATATATAGTTCTGTTGCTGATCAGGGATTTGGAGCTTTACTAACTGGCGAAGGTGGGAATGGTTCTATCTCTTTTGATGGTTTTGAAAATTTACTGCCTTTCTCCCCAAAAAGATTTATTCATAGTCCTTCCTTTTTTGTAAAGAGGCATATTATACGTCCAATTCTACAGCCAATTCTGCAACCTTACCGTACTAACAAAAAAATTGTTGCACATTTAGAATATATCAATAATGGATTTTTACAACAGGAAGAGATTGATAAATTGGAAATTGTGAAGAAGATAAGTTCAACTCAAAGCATCCATTCAAAACAAAAAGATCTATTTTTTGTGAAAAATAAATTCATAGAAATATATGCTTTCAGGAGCCTGGCAGGCGCTGCATTTGGGCATCATTATGGAATTTCATTAAGGGACCCAACCTGTGATATAGATTTAATGAATTATTTTTTGCAACTACCTAATAATGCTTTTTTTAATGATGCTTTTGAAAACAGGAATGTAGTAAAACAAATGATGAGATTCAAATTGCCTGATGAAGTCTTATTTTCAAGGAAAAAAGGGTTGCAAAGTGCTGATATTTTCTGGCGTGTAAAAGAAGATAAAAAAGATATTACAGCGTTGCTAAAAAGTATACAAAATAATGAATTTATTAAATACCTGATAGATGTACCCAAACTTGAAAATTGTTTTAACATCATCCTTGCTAAAGAAGAAATGCCAAAAAATCAGGTAAATCTTTTTTTAAAAACATTATATTTTGCTATTTTCCTGAACATTCATTTTAAATAATTATCTTTAAAAAAGTACAATAGATTTAAGTTTTAAGAATACTTGTTAAGATATTCATAAAAAATAAAATAACCACTGAAAAAAATAAATAATATGAGTATCAACACAACAAATTTTACAAAAGAAATCTGGAATAAGCCTGAGATTGAAGTGATAAATATTAAAGAAATTACTTTAAATAGTAGTGATGGTGTAGGTTCTGACGATGGCTTTTATGAAAGTTAGTTTCGATTAATATTTATTGTAAATAAGGATTGTATTCAAAAAAATTCCTTTTTTTAGTTATTCAACTTTTAATCTGATTGAATAAACTTAAATGATTTATGACTGATTCTGGTAAAGGTATATTTCAAAATTTATGTAAAAAAACCGTATCTGATATTTTTTTTACTGAAAAGCAATTGAATCTTTATACCAATAAAGCCATTGCTAAAAAATGGGTCAACACATTTGGTATAAATGTTGCTCGCCAGTTAAAGCTATTTTCAAAATTAGAAAAGATCAAACTATTACCAGGAACCGTATTAAAACCTTCTTTTGAAACTTTATCAAAAGGAGTATTCTTAGTGCATACTGAAAATCTTATCCTCGACTTTACCTCCGGAAAATTACTTCATGGATTTGAAGATTTATATAAAAATGCCAACGATTATATTCAAAAAAAAATTGTTCATAATGATCTCTGGAACCTGGAAGAAATGGTTCAGGGCAGGCTATTCCCATTTCCGCCTCATGAAATCAAATGTTTCTGTTTTTATGGAAAAATTGGGATGATATTAGAAAAGCAGGTAGCCAGAAAAGGCGATTATTTTGAATTTTTAATTAGCTTTTACAAGGAAAATGGGGATAAAATTTATTTTCATGATGATTCAAAGGATAGAATTAAGGGAATTTTTACGGAAGCTTTGTTTGACAAGGCAAAAAAGATCAGCTTATCATTGCCTTTAGCGTTTATCAGAATCGATTTTCTTATTAATAAAGATAATGATTTTGTATTTAGTGAATTTGAATTGGTTTCAGGGCTTCTGAATATTATTCCTCTGAAAATTTATCAAAAATTGGATGTACAACTTGCAACTTTTTACAAAGATGCTGAAAAAAGGCTTGCTGAAGATTTAAAATGTGGAAAGAAGTTCATTGAAACTAATGAATTAATTAAGAGTATGATTCTAAAATGAAAAAGCCAAAGAAGACATCCATTCAGGTTGAAGTTTCTTAGATCCATATAATTTAAAATAATAATATCATAAAAGATCATCTACTCAACTAAGCGGAGGCAACTATTTTCATCTCTTTTAAATTATTTTTTTAAAAAAATCAATAAATTTTACTTTTTGAGACTTTTTTTTTAACTTCACAAAAATTTAAAAAAATAGAAAAATATGAATAATTTAAGTATTGACACAACAAAATCTCCAAAAGAAATCTGGAATAAACCTGAGATTGATGTAGTAAATATTAAAGAACTTACTTTAGGTCCGGGGAAGTATGAAGGGGAAGGATCGGATGGTGGTTATTATGCCAGTTAATAAGTTATTTATTTATTTAAAACAGGGATTGTAATCAAAACAATCCTTGTTTTAATTTATTCAATTTTGTTCTGGTTGAATAAAAAATTAATTGATACATGGCTGATTTAAGTAAGGGTATTTTTAGCTATTTATGTAGGAATGCCTTTTCTGTTAATTTTTTTGTTGAAAATCAATTGAATCTTGTTAACAATAAAGCCATTGCTAAAAAATTCGTCAATTCATTAGGTATAAGGGTTGTCCGCCAGTTAAAGCTATTTTCAAAGTTAGAAAATATCAAACTTTTACCAGGAACCGTATTGAAACCCTCAGTTGAAACTTTCTCAAAAGGAGTATTCTTAGTGCATACTGAGAATCTTATTCTGGATTTTACCTCCAAAAAGTTACTGCATTCATTAGAAGAGGTATATACTAATGCCAAATCTTACCTTGAAAAACAAATTGTTCATATTGATCTCTGGAATCAGGAAGAAATGGTTCTGGGCAGGCTATTTCCATTTCCTCCTGATGAAATTAAACTTTATTGCTTTTATGGAAAAATTGGGATGATATTTGAAAAGCAGGTTATTAGTAAAGGTGCTTATTTTGAATATGCTTACATCTACTATACTGTTAGTGGAGATGAAATATATCTAGATGACCCTTTAAAAGGAATAGTTAAACGCAATCTTACAGTAGAACTGGAAGATTTGGCCAAAAAGATCAGCCTACAGCTTCCATTAGCATTTATCAGGATAGATTTTCTTATTAACAAAGAATCTGAGTTTGTTTTTAGTGAATTTGAATTGAATTCAGCATTTACTCCTATTCCCGGATCCGTTTTTCAGAAAATGGATGCACATCTAGCTAATTTTTACAAAGAAGCTGAAAATAGGCTCGCTGAAGATATAAACTGTGGAAAGAAGTTCATTGAGGGAAATGAAATATTAATGAATCTCATCCGAAAATAAAAAATTAAGGGTAAACCTGGATTTTACATAAAAAAATATAGATAGAAAAATTTAAGGGTATCAATACTAAGGATTAATAAATAAAATTATCTGCTTTCCTTAAAAATTAATTCACTCAGTTCAATTTCCCTGTTGAATCTTTATTCTCCCGACAATTTGTATAATTTAAAATAATTCCATTTAATAATCAATCAATAAAAAAGTGACTTACCCCGCAGATAAATATCCGGATTGGCTTTTCAGTAAAATTATCGGTATTATTCATATAGGAGCCAATACAGGACAGGAAAGAGAAATATATGCAAAATATAATCTGGATGTCCTATGGATAGAGCCTATACTAGAAGTTTATAAAGTGCTGCAATTAAATCTGCAAAAATTTCCCAAAGAAATAGCAATCAATGCCCTGATCACTGATGTTGATGATAAAGAGTATGCATTCCATATAGCCAATAACATTGGAATGTCATCATCCATTTTTGAGTTAGAAATGCATAAGGATATTTGGCCTAAAGTGAAGTATATAAAAACCATAACACTTATTAGTAAAACTCTTCCTTCCGTATTAACTGAACAAAACTTAAATAAAGGAAAATATAATATGCTGATTTTGGATACACAAGGATCAGAAATGTTGGTTTTAAAAAGATCAACTACTATATTATCCCAATTTAAATACCTTCAGGTTGAAGTGTGCGACTTTGAATCTTATAAAGGATGTTGCACATTAAAAGAGCTTGAACTTTTTTTGCAGCAATATCATTTTAAAGAAATTTTTCGTAAAAGAACTGCAACCCATCCAAGAGGAGGCCAATATTTTGATATTGTTTATAGAAATAATAACTTATGAAAAATCCATTAAGTCAATATGCATTCAATGTTGCTTCGCAGTTTGGAGAAGATGGAATTATCAAAAAAATTTTTGAAACATTACCCTTACAGAAGGATTATTTTTGTGTTGAATTTGGTGCCTGGAACGGAAAATTTTTAAGTAATACCTATAATTTAATTACAAATCACCAATGGAAAGGGGTACTTATTGAAGCAGACAAAAAAAAATTTGAAGAACTAAAAGACACTTATAAGAAATTCAATTCTGTTAAACTTATCAATAACCTAGTAAATTTTGAAGGGAGAAATACATTGGATAATATTCTTACCTCCTTCTGTTCTGATTTTCCAGTTGACTTTGACCTACTCTCTGTGGATATTGATGGCAACGATTATTATATATGGGATTCTGTATTAAAATATAAACCAAAGCTGGTAGTAATTGAATTCAACCAAAGTATTCCAAATGATATAGAATTCGTTCAGGAAAGATCTTTACAAATTAATCATGGAAACAGTCTCCTGTCTTTAACTAAATTAGCTAAAACTAAGGGCTACGAATTAATTGCTACAACTTTATGTAATGGCTTTTTCATTAAAAATGAATATTATCCCTTATTTGGCTTAAACAATAACCATATTAATGAAATCTGGGATAGCGAAAAATCTTTACCCAGAATTTTTCAGTTATATGATGGGACGCTGGTACTTACAAAACCATTTATATTATTATGGAAAAAGCAAAAAGTAAACCAATTTGATTTACAAAAACTCCCTAAAATGCTCAGATATTTTGATGATAGTACGAGCGGAAAAAACATATTCATTCATCTATTTCGCAAATTATTTGTCAAAATACATAATTATAAATAGCTATTTTACTAAAAAATGATTCTTTATACCTTATAACTTTATTTAATTTTGAAATATTCTCTTCCTCTCTTCCTCCGGGTTAGTAGGCCTTATTAATGACCGGAAAGGTTTCCAGAAATGGTATAAAAAGAATAAACCATGAGGTAAACGCATTATCCGAAAATCAACCACAGTAGGTATAAACCGGTAAACTATAAAACCATGAATGAATTTAAGCTTTTCCAGCCAATTGTCTCTCAGTAATATGCGGCTCACAAACAGTTTTCTGTTTGTGATTTCATTCCCTTTTAAAACATTATCGGTTAAACATTGATCCAAAAAATGCTTTTTATCTTTAGAATTAAGAGGATATTTATTATCATAAAGCAATACACCAAACAAAGCTGAGCCGAGATAGCTGCTCATTGACAGGGCCTTATCCAATCCAATCTGCTTTGCCTGTACTTGTATAAATTCCCATTCAGGAGCTTTCATTGTTTGATGGATGCAGGATGCCTGTGATAAATCAATAACCAGCTTCAGCGACCTGAACACATCTTTTACTGAATGATGCAGCAATATAGCCATATAATGTGCATCCCGATTAAGGGCATTTACCTCTCGGTTTACTAAATATAGTTTTGATTCAGTATGGTTTAACAAATGTTTAGAGGCATTTCTCACCCGTAATTGGTCTTCTGCAATACTCCATTGAAATTCTACATGAAAACTGGTTTGCAGATCTACCTTTTTATTGAAATTAAATTCTTTATAATATTTGAAAAATTTATTGCCCAAATAATCAAATTCCATGCTTGCTTCAGGAATATAACCATCCTTTTGCATCAGGTGGATAATTTTTTTAAGGTCTGTTGGCTGAATGATAAAATCAATATCACTGCATTCCCGGAAATTGATATTGCCATACCATTGCATGGAAAATGCAGTTCCCTTATAGGGAATTACTGTGATTCCATTTTGTCCTAATAGGGTAATGATCCTTTCTGTTTCCTTGGACTGCAAAACATTCCGGCGTGTGATCCGCATGAATTCTATTTGAATCTTTTCTGCAATTTCTTTGGGGATAACAGCTCCAGCTATTACCGGATAAACTAGGGGGCGTATACTGTGCTTTCTGCAAATAGTTAATACCTGGCCCCAATTAATATCATGCCGCTGTATAAAATCATATAACTCTTCTTTTCCTGCTGTTTTAAAATGAACCCGGCAAGCAATCACTACCAGTGTCATTTCCACCCCATAGTTTTCTAAAAGTATTTCTTCAGCAATCATAATTTCTGGGCTTCATACATTTTTTTAAAAATAACACTTTCCTGAACCAGGCTGTCAAAATCGCCCTCCTCTGCAATACTCCCATCCTTCATTACATATATATAATCAGCAATTTTCAGGTTATATAACCGGTGTGTTATCAGAATAACCATTTTACCAGCAGCCATTGCTTTTATGTTTTGAAATATCTCCAGTTCAGCCGAAGCATCTATAGAACTTGTAGGTTCATCCAACACCAAAAGATCCGCATTTTTATAAAATACCCTTGTTAATGAAAGTTTTTGCCATTGGCCCCCACTTAGTTGTTCACTTCCTTCAAATATTCTTCCCATTCTGGTTTGATAGCCATTAGCTAATTTTTGAACAAACTGATCAGCCCCGGATAATTTTAATGCCTTTTCAATCGCTTCTTTATCCGTTTCATCCACAGGCTTATTAAGTACTATATTCTCTGCCACTGTAAAGAAATATTTTTCATAATCCTGGAATAAAAAAATGCTTTTTTCCCGATATTCATTTTCTTCAATTTGGTCTAACCTATTACCATGAATCCGGATTTCCCCCTGTTTCACGGTATATAATCTGGCCAATAACTTTACCAGGGTGGACTTTCCTGATCCATTTTCCCCCACAATAGCAATAACCTTTCCAGGCCTGCATGTAACTGATATATCTTTCAAAACCTGACGATTGGTCTGGGGATAAGTAAAATACAAATTCCTGATAGTCAGGCCACTTTCAGAGTTGGAAAATCTTTTATTTCCACATTCTGCCTTCTTTGTTTCTATGTCAAAAAATAAAAACAAATCCTTTAGAAATACCCTTTGCTGTAATATTTGAATTAATGATTGTAAAAAGTTTTTGGAATTACTTTGTAAACGCTGAAAACCCTGAATATAAATAACCAAAGCCCCCACACTAATTGTACCGGCCCAGGCCTGCCGGGCCAAAAAACCAAATACAACGGTCATTGCAATAATTTCAATGGTCTCGGCTGCAATGCTGTAATGTGTTAACCGGTAGTTTAGTCTTTGCTTTTCTTTTTGTACAAATAACCTGATACGGTTAAATTTATGAATAAAAAAATCACCATATCCAAAAACCCTTACCTCCTTAGCGTAATTAACTGCAGTTAAAGTTTGATGAAGGTATGCAGCTTCCCGCTCCAAGGGAGCCAATTTTCTTTCCTGCCGCTGGATAGCAATACCGGTATACCATTTTATAACAGCAAGGGGAAATAAAAAGACGATAAAAAATAAGGCAAAAAGACTGTGAATGCTGATGAAAAAGCCTACCAGAAATATCAAAGAAAACCCATTTAATATTGCTGCATTGAAACCAGTTAATAATGCGGAAACTTTAAATAATGATTGTTGCTGGGCTAAGTGCAGGGTATCATGGTATGCAGGATTTTCATAATATTCATAATCAACGCGAGTTGCTTTTTCCAAAACCTCTTTTGCCAAAAAATCAGTCAGTTTTTGCTGGTGGATGGTATTGATATATGCAGCATATTGGCCTGCCAAAGCCAATAAAAACTGGCTGGACAGAAAAAGGGCAACCGGTGGCCAAACATGGCCTAATCCGGCTGAATGATTACCAGTTACATTTTCAACCAATAATTTTATACTATATAAGGAAATAACAGGTAATATAGCCTGCAAAATTTGCATGAGGATATTGGCCAGAGCCATCGTTTTATCGGCTTTCCATAATAATACCAGTGCCCGTATTAAGTATCTGAAGAAATGATGAATGCTGAATTGTAAATTAAACATAGCTAATTAAGGGGATAAAAGTACGGAAATGAATGATTCATAAACTGAATAACATATTGTGTTTCATTCATTCCATATTTTTATCTGTATTATCTTTCAGCCCCACAATTTTAATTAGGAAAAAATATTCAAATATGGCAATCTTTCAGTTTACAGGTTTAGCAGGGGCCGGCAAAACAACACTTGCGGAAAATGTTTCCTGATTATTGAAACAGCAACAAATCAGCACAGCCATCATTGATTGAGACGTATACCGTAAAACAATTTGCAGGGATTTAGGGTTTAGCAGGGAAGATAGGTATGAAAATATGCGCAGGCTTGGAGCTGCAGCCTTTGAATTAAGTAAAAAAAATCGTGTTGTATTAATTGCTGCCATTAATCCATTTGAGTTAATCCGGCAGGAATTAAATAATAAGTATGGGGCTTTAACAATCTGGATTCAATGCAATCAGGAAATATTACTGCAACGTGATCCGAAAGGGTTATACAAAAAAGCTTTACTGCCAGATGGACATCCGGATAAAATATATCACTTTACCGGCATTACAGATATTTATGAAGTGCCTGCCGCACCTGGCTTAATTGTACCCACCCATTCTGATAGCATTGAAACTTCTGTTAAAAAAATATTTGAATATATTATTATAAACAGTTAATACTTTTACTTTATGAATATTCTGAAATAAAATACTGAATAGAAAACATTTTTTCTTTTATCAATCATTGAATAGATCGATCAGATTTTGTTGCAGGCATTAACACTCACCGGATTTTTGGCTACAAAATTAAATAATCCAAAATATTTTGTATCATACATCTTACTTTAAAATAGTACTATTATTAATAGTTGAATTTATATACATTTATTTATCCTTGTTAAGTGCTTGCATTAATAAACAGAGTAATTTATGTAATAAGACAACCAAATCAACTTTTTAATTACCTTCTATCATCTCTGAATAAACGTCAATTATTATATTAAAAAATATACCAGACCATGTTTTTAAAAGCATACTATTTCTCTTTTTAATAGCATTACTACTTATACTAATGGTGAATTGGTTTTAAATTATACACTACAATTGAAATGATACTTATCTTAAAAAATAAGAATTAAATTTTATCATTATTCCCCTTATTTAAGGGATTTATTAACCTGCTGTATAAAACTTATCCAGGCTGACTGTTCTTCTTTTGACAAAGCAGTGGCATCATGGGTATTTGTCCATTTTACATAAGATTTCGCAAGCGCATATTTTGAAAAATCTGGTATCTCTTCTTTAAAAATTTCTGTGATGGGCTTTTCCGGGTGAATTGCTGCTATTTCAGTTAAGTCTGTTTCATACTCGGTTTTAACTATAGAAACCAACGTAGATCGCAATAAATCTTCAATAGATGGTTTTGAAATTCCTTTAATAAAATCCTTTGACCTCAGAATATTTTCATTGCCTAAAAAATAGACCAGATTATCCTGTTGTTCTGCCTGATTACCTGTTGCATCTGAATCTAATAAAGCAACCACTTTAAGTTGGTGGGCAAACAGAATGGTAGCATAATACACTACTTTACCGGATGTATTTGCAAAAACCAAAGCAATTTCATCCTGTAAACTTTCCATTTTAGCTGCTTTGAGTAAAGCAATGGTAGATTCAACATACCAGTAATCTGAAATCCCTTCTACAATTAAATTCTTTTTTTGCGAAAATAATCCCTGTGCAAGGTCATATCCCAAAGCTTCTTTCAAAGGCAATAATCCGGCAGGATCGCTGGAAGATAAAAGAGTTTGTACTTTGGTACCCTCTCTTCTGTCTTTCATTTCAATAATTTTTACAATATCCAGTTCATCCGGGCCAACAAGAAAAGGCGAATGGGTGGTGTAGATTGTTTGATTTTTTTCTGCCAGTCTGGATATCGTCTCCCTGAAATCTCTTTGTTTTAATGGATGCAAGCTGGTTCCGGGCTCATCTAATAATAAAATGGCATTTTTGTGCTTACCCATTGCTTCTGCAAAAAAGACCACAAAAAAGGAAACAATCCACTGAAACCCTTCAGAACGTTGGTCCAGTTCAATATCTACTCCAATATCATCTTCTACCACCACTTTCAGATATTGCCCATCTGCTGTTACTTTCAACTTATCAGCTTCAGGTCTGTTGGGATCAGGCATCCATACTCTCCTGATTTCCTGCGTTAGTTTTGCACTGGCTGCATTTAACTGATAACTCCTGCTATCCAGTCTGTCTTTATATTCTTTCAATGCCTCTTTGTCCTTCATATCAGGACTGGGTGCATTCCCTAAATTAGCCAGTTGCCGGGCAGTGAAACCCAGTAATTTTAATAAGCACAGGTTTCCATAATCGTAATATTCATCATCCAGTAATTTCTGTTCTGTCCGCATGGCTAAATGCTCTAAGTGGACAGATGGCTTTACTTTAAAATAATTGTTGAACAGAATAAAAATTGGTTTTCTTTCTGCAAGTATATCCAATGCTTCTTCCCTTTTTTTATAGAATTCAATCTGATCCATTAATTTGGCATATCGTGCCTCCTCTTTTTCATTTCCTTCCTCAATTAAAGAATAATGCCCAACCAATAAATTTTTAAGCCTGGATGAATAATCGTCTGATAACAAGGTGAGGTCTTTCCAGTTATCCACTAATGAATTGTATAATTTTCCGGGGGTCCTGGTCTCGTCTGCAGGATTTCCTGCTAAAAACTGTTTGTCAAAATGTGCTACAAGTCTCAGTAAATCACTTTTAATATCTTTATAATAAACCAGAGGCGGTGCATTTTCAACCGTATGATAGATCTGGTTATCAATATTCTTGTAACGCTTATAAATACAATCTTTGAATTCATCCGGCAACAGATCCCGGTCACTTTGTTCCAGCTTAAAATATCCGGTTACCACCGTTACATCTTTTGCAATCACCTTACCAGATGAAATTTCCTCGTATAAGGATCGGGGATAATCCCTCAATACATCAAATCCGGGAACATCTGCAGGTTTATTTAACTGCTGCAATGCTTTCAGAATCAATGTTTTGCCGGCTTCGTTGGGGCCAACCATTATAGTTTTCAAAGATTCAATTTCAAACTCACCAGTATCAATAATACTCCTGTAATTCTGAACCCTTGCTTTAAACAGCTTCATAATATTATTTTAAATGTTCTTTCGACTGTAGGAAGGTATGATATAATAAATTTACAATGCTTTCAATTGTTCTCCAAAAAAGCCATTTTATTTAAATATCATTTTATTTTAAAAACCATTGAATTATTTTATTTTTTTTAAAAAACCAATAATTCAAGCAAAAAAAGTTATTCTATGGTAAACTTCTTAAAATTATTTCCAACATCTGTTCAAAAGATAAATATATGATCCTGACTTTTACAAATAGTTCCACCTTTGTTACATTTCTTTTTTTAGTTCAATCTGCTTATTTGACCTTTTGTTAAAGTTTAAATTAATACCAATATTCACTAAGATTTTTAAGATATAAATAAAAAAATGCGGGCAGACCTGGCTTAACTTTGCGATGAATGCTATATATTTAAATAGCACCCAGTAAAATGTCTTATTTATGGAATTAGGCCTCTATACTTTCGCTGATATGCACCCGGATGCTGTTTCAGGAAATGCAATGCATACCCACCAGCGGATGAAAGATCTGTTGGAAGAAATTAAACTGGCTGATAAACTGGGACTGGACATTTTTGCCCTGGGTGAACACCACCGTCCTGAATATGCGGTATCTGCACCTGCTGTTGTATTGGCGGCTGCCGCAGCTATTACCAAAAATATACGGCTTAGCAGTGCGGTGACTGTATTAAGTTCTGATGACCCTGTAAGGGTTTTTCAGCAATTTGCCACAGTTGACCAGCTTTCAGATGGCAGGGCGGAAATTATGGTGGGCAGGGGATCATTTATTGAATCTTTTCCGCTGTTTGGATACGACTTGCAGGATTACGATGAGCTGTTTACCGAAAAACTGGATTTATTATTGCAGCTGAATCAACAGGAAACCCTTTCCTGGAAAGGAAAATTAAGGCCTTCCTTTGACAATAGTGGCATTTACCCCAGGCCTTTTCAGGAAACCATACCCATCTGGATTGCTGCAGGGGGTACTCCAGCCTCAGCAGTGAGAGCTGCGAAACTGCAATTACCACTGGCACTGGCGATTATTGGAGGTATGCCGGAACAATTTATTCCCTTTGTAAACCTGTACCGGAATACGGCTGTAAAAGGCGGGCAGGATTCTGCTTCTGTTCAGTTAAGTATTAATTCCCATACCTATATCGCTGACAGCTACGAGCAGGCGGGTGCTGAATTTTATCCTACTTATGCCGAGATGATGAACCGTATTGGTAAAGACCGTGGCTGGGCTCCTTTAAGCAGGGCTCAGTTTGATGCTTCCATCTCTCAGAGGGGTGCTTTACTGGTAGGCAGCCCCCAGCAGGTGATTGATAAAATCTTATATGAATATGAACTGTTTCACCATACCCGTTTCCTGGCGCAGATGAGTGTGGGACTTGTTCCACATAAACAGGTGATGCGGTCTATAGAACTCTTTGGAACGGTAGTGGCACCTGAAGTCCGTAAAGTTTTGGCTGCAGGTAAGCAGTAGTTTATTCTTCTTTATCCCTTAAATTACTTACCAGTCCAATCCCTGTAAAAAAGAAAATTGCCCCTACTACACCAGAGAAAATAATAGTTTTGATATTTTTTTCACCGCCTCCCCCATTCATAAAACTAACCCCGGCATAAATTAGTCCAAGTATCCCTAAAACAGATAAAATAATTCCCATTACACGTTTTTCCATATCTTTTTTTACAAGGTATACAGAGAAAACTGCTTTACAACAGTTTAACCCAGTAAGCTGTGAATCTTGCAAACAAATACAGAAAGAATGCAATAATTGATTACTGTTTAATCTATCCCCTCTGCCGGAATATGTTGTGCTTTATCCTGCAGTTCCGCTAATTTTTCTTTACCATAACTGAGATTAGTGATGACCACAAACAGAACCGGTACAATAAATATAGCCAATCCGGTTGCAGCAATCATACCGCCTAAAACAGTCCAACCAATAGTATTCCTTGCTACCGAGCTTGCACCACTTGCCAGGGCAAGGGGCAATACACCCAGTATAAAGGCAATAGATGTCATTAAAATAGGGCGCAGACGCAGTTTTACTGCTTCCAGTGTAGCAGGCACCACAGGGATGCCACGGTCTACCCGCTCCTTGGCAAACTCCACAATTAAAATCGCATTCTTGGCAGATAATCCGATTAAAGTAATTAACCCGATCTGTGCATATACATTATTGGATAAACGGGGTATTAAAGTCAATGCAAGGATGGCACCAAATACACCAATGGGCACAGCCAGTAATACGGAAAAAGGAACAGACCAGCTTTCATATAAAGCAGCCAGGAACAGGAATACAAATAACACTGACAGCGCAAATATATACACTGCACTGGAGCCGGATTTAATTTCCTGTAAGCTAAGCCCGGAAAACTCATACCCATATCCTTCCGGTAAGTACTGTTCTGCTGTTCTTTTTAAAGCTTCAATAGCTTGCCCGCTACTGAAACCCTGTTTGGAAGTACCATCTATTTCTGCACTACGGTATATATTGAAATGTGAAATCAGCGGGGCACTCTCTGTAATTTTATAACTTACAACTGTACTCAACGGAATCATCTCCCCAGCCATATTTTTTACATAATACTGGCCTATATTTTTAATGTCACTTCGGAAAGAAGAATCAGCCTGGGCTACCACATAGAAGTTCCTGCCATAAATATTCAGCTGATTGATATAGGTACTGCCCATATACATTTGCATGGTATTGTACACATCCGTAATATTCAAGCCCAGTTTCTTGCATTTATCACGGTCCACTATTACCTGGTACCCCGGTGTATGCGCAGAAAAGAATGTAAAGGCATTGGAGATTTCGGGTTGCTTATTTACTGCAGCAACAAACCCATTCACTACTTTTTCAAAGGTTTTGATATCGTCATTCGACTGACGCTGTTCTATCTGTATGCTAAACCCGCCGGCATTACCCAATCCGGGTACCGCAGGTGGTGGTATTACCACTATTTTGGCTTCCTTAATGACCGAAAACCTTTTGTTCAGTTCAGTCAGTACTCCCATCAGCTGCAAACTTTTTTCCTTACGTTCATCCCAGGGTTTTAACTGCATGAAAATGGTACCACTGTTGGATTTGGAACCACCGGTAATGAAATTAAGTCCGCCTAAAGCAGAAATATGCGCCACACCCGGAACGTTCATCGCAATCTTCATCATACTGTCGAGTACAGTAAGAGAACGATTAGTGGAACTGGCTTCGGGCAATTCAAAAGTTACATATAATCGGCCATCATCTTCTGTAGGTATAAACCCTGTAGGTTTGCTTTTGAAAAGTAATACATCTCCCACCACAATACAAACCAGTAATACCAGTACTAATGGTGCCCGTTTAATCCATCCTTTTACACCCAATGTATAATTCAGGGTCATTCTATGAAATCCTTCATCAAACCAGTAAAAGAACTTATTGAGGCCGGTTGATTTTTTACTGAGATTCTGCGGCTTTAATAACAGCATACACAGTGCCGGTGTTAAGGATAAAGCCACAAAAGCAGAAAGCAACACAGAAATAGCAATTGTAATGGCAAACTGCTGGTACAAACGCCCTACAATACCTGGTATAAATCCTACCGGTACAAATACAGCGGCCAGGATCAGGGCAATGGCGATAACCGGACCGGTAATGTCTTTTAAAGCCCTGCCGGTAGCATCACGGGCAGAATAACCTTCTTCATCAATATAACGTTGCACGGCTTCCACCACCACAATGGCATCATCCACCACAATACCAATGGCCAGTACAAAACCAAACATGGTAAGCGTATTGATGGTAAAACCGAGCGGTATAAAAAAGATAAAGGTTCCGATAATGGTTACCGGAATAGCCAGCACCGGAATTAAAGTGGAACGCCAGTTCTGCAGGAAGAGGAATACCACAAATGTTACCAGTAATAAAGCTATACCCAGGGTCACCACCACATCTTCAATAGATACTTTTACAACAGTAACAGATTCAAAAGGAACGGTATAAGCTACATCTGCAGGGAAATATTTTTTCAGGGATTCCATTGTTTTATACACCCCTTCAGCCGTTGTGAGGGCATTACTGCCCGGAGCCTGGTATACCAGCAGGAAGGCAGAACGGCGGCCATCCACAAAGCTGTTGGCGGTATAACTTACTTTGCCCAATTGTATACGGGCCACATCTTTCAGGTAAACAATACTGTTCTGCGAGGGATTGGAGCGTACTACA